>JGI12270J11330_10000447_pt1 | contig 31874 bp, 27 predicted proteins | sample PeaSoiMetSII2010_FD_11330 | JGI IMG/M metagenome (IMG submission 11330)
CCTTCTCCCCGTACGCCTTGCGCAGGCCGGCCGCGGCCACCGCGGTTCGTGTCGCGTGCTTGGTCAGTGCGTTCATGCCACCCATGCTCGAACCCTGCCCCNGGGTCAAGGTCAAGCCCTCGCCGCAATTACCGCGGTAGCAGCATCTGCAGGCTGATGGTGTTGGCCATAGCCTGGTATCCGGCGTCATCGGGATGCAGGTGATCACCGGAGTCATACGCGGGGTTCTCCGTCGGTGATCGAGTCGCCGCCCGCTGGCAAGCGGCGACACGCAGTGACGGCCGGGAATCTGGTATCTAGCCGGGGATCCGGTATTCCTCCAGCAGCCGGCGTCCGATGATCATCTTCTGGATCTCCGCCGTGCCCTCGCCGATCAGCAGCATAGGCACCTCCCGGTACAGGCGCTCGATCTCGTACTCCTTGGAAAAGCCGTAGCCGCCGTGAATGCGGAAGGAGTCTTCCACGACCTCCTTGGCGTACTCGGAGGCGAGGTATTTGGCCATGCCGGCCTCGAGGTCGTTGCGCTGGCCGGAGTCCTTCTTGCGGGCCGCCATCGTCATCATCTGGTGGGCGGCCTCAACCTTGATGCCCATCTCGGCCAGCTTGAACGCGATGGCCTGGTGCTCGACGATCGGCTTGCCGAAGGCGTGGCGCACCTGCGCATAGGCGATGCCCAGCTCGAAGGCGCGGAGGGCGACTCCGCAGCCGCGGGCGGCCACGTTGACCCGGCCGACCTCCACGCCGTCCATCATCTGGTAGAAGCCCTGGCCAGGGGCGCCGCCGAGCACCCGGCTGGCCGGGATACGGACGTCATGGAGGAGCAGTTCGGTGGTGTCAACGCCCTTGTAGCCCATCTTCTCGATCTTCCCCGGTACGACCAGGCCAGGGACCGTGGGGTTGGGGCCGAAGCCCGGCTCCTTCTCGATCAGGAAGGTGGTCATATTCTTGTGCGGCGCATCGCGCCCCTGGTCGGTCCGGCACAGTACCGCCACCAGGTTGGAGGTGCCACCGTTGGTCAGCCACATCTTCTGGCCGTTGATCACGTAGTCATCGCCGTCGGGCACGGCCTTGGTGGAAATCGCCGAGACGTCCGAGCCCATGCCCGGCTCCGACATGGAGAAGGCGCCGCGGACCTCGCCCGCCGCCATCTTGGGCAGGAAGTAGTCCTTCTGCTCCTGCGTGCCGTGCTGGTTGATCATGTACGCCACGATGAAGTGGGTGTTGACGATGCCCGACACCGACATCCAGCCGCGGGCGATCTGCTCCACCACCAGCGCATAGGTGAGCAGCGACTCGCCGAGGCCGCCGTATTCCTCGGGAATGGTGAGCCCGAACAGGCCGAGTTTCTTCATGCCCTCGACGATCTGGGCGGGGTACTCGTCCTTGTGCTCGAGTTCGGTGGCGACCGGGATGATCTCCTTGTCCACGAAGTCCCGTACCGTGGACAGGATGTCGCGCTGGATGTCGGTCAGGCCTTCGGTCTGGGCGAGGCGTTCCATGGTCGTCCCTTCAGCTAGCGGGCTCGGGACGGCCGGGCTGTTCGCCGCCGCGCTCTTTGACGTAGGTCTCGGTCGGCACCATCACCTTTCGGCGGAACACGCACACCAGGGTCCCGTCCTGCTTGTAGCCGCGGGTCTCGACCTGGACGACGCCCCGGTCGCCCGCCGAGGTGAGCCGCTTGCCCAGCACGGTGGTCTCACCGTAGATGGTGTCACCGTGGAAGGTCGGCGCCACGTGCTTGAGCGACTCGACCTCCAGGTTCGCGATCGCCTTACCCGAGACGTCCGGTACCGACATGCCGAGCAGCAGCGAGTAGATGTAGTTGCCCACCACCACGTTCCGGCCGAAGTCCGTGGCCTGCCCGGCGTAGTTTGCGTCCAGGTGGAGCGGATGGTGGTTCATGGTGAGCAGGCAGAAGAGGTGGTCGTCATACTCGGTGACCGTCTTGCCGGGCCAGTGCTTGTAGACCGCCCCGACCTCGAACTCCTCGTACGTCCGTCCGAACTGCATCTGAAGTGTCCTCCTCAGGATTGCGGGGGCTCGAACTTGGACGTCCGCTGCATGCCCGCGGCCCGTCCCTTGCCCGCCATCACGAGGGCCATCTTGCGGGACGCCTCGTCGATCATCTCGTCGCCCAGCATGGCCGACCCCTTGGCCCCGCCCGCCTCCGACGTACACCAGTCGTAGGCGTCCAGGATCAGTTCCGCGTGGTCGTAGTCCTCCTGCGAGGGGGAGAAGATCTCATTCGCCGCGCCGATCTGGTCCGGGTGCAGCACCCACTTGCCGTCGAAGCCCAGCGCCGCGGCCCGCCGGGCCACCTCGTGGTAGCCGGCGGGATTACGGATTAGCAGGTAGGGGCCGTCGATGGCCTGCAGGTCGTGAGCGCGGGCGGCGATCAGGATGCGCATCAGGATGTAGTGGTAGGCGTCTGCCGCGTAGCCGGGGGGCTGCTCGCCGACCACCAGCGACTTCATGTTGATCGAGGCCATGAAGTCCGCGGGGCCGAAGATGATCGTCTCCAGCCGCGGCGAGGCGGCGGCGATCTCGTCGACGTTCATCAGCCCCCTGGCGTTCTCGATCTGGGCTTCGATGCCGATCCGGCCCACCTCGAGCCCGACCGTCTTCTCGATCTGGGTGAGCAGCAGGTCCAGCGCCTTGACCTGCTCGGCGTCCTGCACCTTGGGCAGCATGATGCAGTCCAGGTTGGCGCCCGCGCCCTCGACCACCGTGATCACGTCCCGGTAGGTCCAGTGCGTGGTCCAGTCGTTCACCCGGACGACGCGGATCTTGCCGCTCCAGTCGCCGTTGTTGAGCGCGTCGACGATAAGGCCACGGGCGCTCTCCTTGACCAGCGGCGCGCAGGCGTCCTCCAGGTCCAGGAACACCTGGTCTGCGGGCAGGCCCTGCGCCTTCTCTAGGAAACGGGGGCTGCTGCCAGGGACGGCCAGGCAGGAACGGCGCGGGCGCAGTCGGCCCGTCGCGATACCGGGTGCGGTCGTTACGGTATTCATGGTCACCCTTCGATTGTCATGGCCCTGGCGAGCCCACTCGCCTGCGGCTGGAGCTTGTGGGCCAGTCGTATCACCTCGACGATGCGGCCGATGATGACCGTAATGCCGAAGTCCGCCGGAGTGAAGACGGCGGCTACTCCCTGGGAGCGCAGGCTGGCCGCGTCGGCCGGGGGGATGATCCCGCCGACCACCACCGGGATGTCCCCGGCGCCGGCCTCGCGCAGCCGGCGTAGCACGTCAGGCACCAGCTCGGCGTGCCCGCCGGAGAGGATGGACAGCCCGACGCAGTGCACGTCCTCGGCGACCGCGGCGGCCACGATCTGCTCGGGGGTGAGCCGGATGCCTTGGTAGATTACCTCGAACCCGGCGTCGCGGGCCCGGACGGCGATCTGCTCGACCCCGTTGGAGTGCCCGTCCAGGCCGGGCTTGCCCAGCAGCAGGCGCAGCCGGCCCGCCCCGATCTCCGCCGCCGTGGCGTGCGCCGCCTCGCGGACCGCGGCCAGTTCCGCGCCTGATCCGGCCGGCACCGGGGCACTGCCGACGCCGGTAGGCGCCCGGTATTCGCCGAACACCTCCCGCAGCGCGAAGGACCACTCGCCGGTCGTGACGCCCGCGCGGGCGCAGGCCAGGGTGGCGTCCATCAGGTTGACGTCCGGGCGCGCCGCCTCGGCCCTGAGCCGGTCCAGGGCGGCCAGCACCTCCCCCTTGGCGCGGTGCTGGCGCCACTCCGCCAGATCGGCCAGCACCGCGCGCTCGTAGGCCGGGTCTACGTGGTAGACCGCGGTGTCAGCGTTCACCGTGAGGGGGCTGGGTTCGGTGGCCTGGAAGCAGTTGACCCCCACGACCTTTTCCTCGCCCGACTCGATGCGTGCGCGCCGGGCCGCGTGCGAGGCCACGAGCTGAGCCTTGAGGTAACCGGATTCCACCGCCGGCACCATCCCGCCCAGCTCGGCCACCGCGGCGATCTCCGCCTGCGCGCCGGCCATCAGATCCGCGGTCTTGGCCTCCACCACAGCCGACCCTTCGAACAGGTCGCCGTACTCAAGCAGGTCCGACTCGAACGCGAGCACCTGCTGGATGCGCAGGCTCCACTGCTGGTCCCAGGGCCGGGGCAGGCCCAGTGCCTCGTTCCAGGCCGGGAGCTGGACGGCGCGAGCCCGGGCGTCCCTGGACAGGGTGACGCCCAGCATCTCCAGGACGATCCGCTGAACGTTGTTCTCCGGCTGCGCCTCGGTCAGCCCCAGCGAGTTGACCTGCACGCCGTAGCGGAAGCGGCGGCGCGCGGGGTCGTCGATCCCGTAGCGCTCCCGGGTGATCGTGTCCCAGAGCCGGGTGAAGGCCCGCACCTTACACATTTCCTCGACGAAGCGGACGCCCGCGTTGACGAAGAACGAGATGCGCGCGACGACCTCGCCCATCCGCTCCGGCGGGACCTGCCCCGAATCGCGCACGGCATCCAGGACCGTCATCGCGGTGCACAAGGCGTACGCGATCTCCTGCACCGGGGTGGCCCCGGCCTCCTGGAGGTGGTAGCTGCAGACGTTGATCGGGTTCCACTTGGGCATGCGGGCCACCGTGTAGGCGATCAGGTCGGTGGTGAGGCGGACCGAGGGGCCCGGCGGGAAGACGTAGGTGCCGCGGGAGAGGTATTCCTTGATGATGTCGTTCTGCGTGGTGCCGGTCAGCTTGGCGATGTCGGCGCCCTGCTCCTCGGCGGCAACCTGGTACAGCGCCAGCAGCCACATGGCCGTGGCGTTGATCGTCATCGAGGTGTTGGTCTGCTCGAGCGGGATGCCGTCGAACAGGGCCCGCACGTCGCCCAGGTGCCCGACTGGAACGCCGACCCGGCCGACCTCGCCGCGGGCGAGAATATGGTCGGCGTCATATCCGGTCTGGGTGGGCAGGTCGAACGCCACCGACAGGCCGGTCTGCCCCTTGGCCAGGTTCCGGCGGAACAGCGCGTTGGACTCTTTTGCGGTCGAGTGCCCGGCATAGGTCCGCATCAGCCAGGGATGCTCCCGGGCGGGCCGAGGCGCTCGGCCCGCCCCGTTCGGCTCAATCATGATCTTGTAACCTAGCCCCAATCCTTACAAGTCCCGGAACCTGTTGATCTCCGTCAGGTGCTTCTCGCGCAGCTTGTGATCGCGTACGCCGAGACCCTCCCGCGGGGCCAGGCACAGGATCCCGACCTTGCCATGGTGCAGGTTCCGGTGGACGTCGAGGGCGGCCTGGCCGGCATCCTCCAGCGGGTAGACCACCGACATGGTCGGGTGGATCATGCCCTTGGACACCAGGCGGTTGGCCTGCCAGGCTTCGCGGTAGTTGGCGAAGTGCGAGCCGATGATGCGCTTGAGGCTCATCCACAGGTAGCGGTTGTCATACTCGTGCATGAACCCCGAAGTCGAGGCGCACGTCACGATGGTGCCGCCGCGGCGCGCCACGTACACCGAGGCGCCGAACGTCTCCCGGCCGGGATGCTCGAAGACGATATCCACGTCCTCGCCGCCGGTGAGCTCGCGGATCCTGGCACCGAACCGCTTCCACTCCTTGGGGTCCTGGGTGTGTTCGTCCTTCCAGAACTTGTAGTCCTCGGCGCTGCGGTTGATGATCAGCTCGGCGCCCATCGACCGGCAGAGGTCTGCTTTGCGCTCGCTGGACACGACGCAGATCGGGATCGCCCCGCCCGCTAGTGCGTACTGGGTGGCGTAAGCGCCCAGGCCACCGCTGGCGCCCCAGATCAGCACGTTCTGGCCCACGTGCATCGCAGCGCCGTTGTCCGAGACCAGCTGCCGGAAGGCGGTCGAGTTCACCAGGCCCGGCGTGGCGGCTTCCTCCCAGGTGAGGTGCTTGGGCTTGGGCATCAGCTGGTTGGTCTTGACCAGGGCCAGCTCGGCCAGGCCGCCGAAGTTGGTCTCGTAGCCCCAGATGCGCTGCTCCGGGTCGAGCATGGTGTCGTTGTGCCCGTCGGAGCTTTCCAGCTCGACTGACAGGCAGTGGGCGACGACCTCCTCACCCGGTTGCCAGACGGTCACCCCGGGGCCGGTGCGCAGCACCACCCCTGCTAGGTCCGAGCCGACCACGTGGTACGGCAGGTCGTGCCGCGCGGTGAGCTCCGACAGCTTCCCGTAGCGGCGCAGGAAGGCGAAGGTGGAGACCGGCGAGAAGATGGAGCTCCACACGGTGTTGTAGTTGACCGCGCTCGCCATGACGGCGACCAGGGCCTCACCCATGCCGAGCTCGGGGACGGGCACCTCGTCCATGTGCAGGGACTTGCGCGGGTCCCGGTCGCGGGTGTGGATGCCGTCGAACATGTGCTCCTCGTCCCGGTGCAGGGTGACTGCCCGGTAGGCCTCCGGCAGCGGCAGCGCCGCGAAATCAGCAGACTGGCTGCCGGGGTCGAGGATCGTCTCGAGGATTTCTTTCACGGCTGCCTCCTACCAGGCACTACCTGCGCCAACGACGCAGGACGTCTGGGTCATGCGACGACTTAGCTACTTGTCTCCTCAACGTCGGTCGGCTCCCGGAGGGCGGCTAGCGCCAATGGGCACCTACCCGCGGGACCAACGGCCCTTTCGCCGGGAGATGGCGACGCTGGGAACCACAGGATGCATCAGGCTCAGCCGTGCACCGCGGCCCGTTCGGGGGAAAAACGGCAGATACGGTACGTTTAGCGAAGGAAAGGATTTTTTGATCTTCCGCTCCTCGCGCCCGCCGCCCCGATGGTCGGCTCGCGGCCAATGGGCACCTAACCGCGGGACCAACGGCTCTTTGCCGCAGGGCGGCAACCACCTTACGTTCACTATCTACGAGCGTACCCGAAGATGTACGCAAAGGATTACGGAGCGTGAACCATGGCCGACCTGGCCTACGAGGACATCAAGACCGGGGATGAGGCATCGCTCAGCGTGACGATCACGGAAACACACATCGTGATGTACGCCGGCCTCACCGGGGACGTGAACCCGGTTCATGTCGATGCCGAACACGCGAAGGAGTCGATCTTCGGGGAGCGGATCGCGCACGGCATGCTCGTGTCGGGGCTGATCTCCGCGGTGCTGGGCACCAAGCTGCCCGGGCCGAACTCTGTTTACCTCGGCCAGGACCTCAAATTTACGGCTCCCGTGAAAATCGGCGATACCGTCACGGTCGTGGTGACCGTGACGGAGAAGCGCGATGACAAGAGGATCGTCAAGCTACATACGACGGTGTCGAATCAGCACGGCGAGATGGTCATCGATGGCAACGCGGTAGTGAAGAAACTGGGTCTGTAGGCCGGCCCCTGCCATGTATCAACGGTCCGGCCGCCTGCTCTGAGAGGTATGGGCTGATACTCGGACGCGCCGCTCTGCTGGAGGCGCTGCCGAACGCGGTCGGCTGGGGGAGGCACAGGCATGAGGGGAAGCGTCGGCACGGCTGTCGGCAAGGACCGGTTCTGGGCGATGTTCAAGGGGCGGGCGTCGCTGGGGAAGCCGGAGTTCTTCGATGCGGACATGTACATGTTTCATGTCACGGGATTCCGGCCAGGACGCGGTGTCTTGACCGAGCCGGTCAAGCCCGCCCACGGTGCCAGGCTCGACGTGTGGAAGACCGATCCGGCCGACCGCAGGCGCATTCCGGCCCTGGACGGCGGAGGTGCCTTGTTCAGCACCCAGGATTTCGCGCTGAAGAACAGCGGAAACCGCACGCTGCGCGCGCCGAAGCCGTCGTGGCGGATAATCATCGATGCCGCCGGGCACGGCAACCGGCTGGCTGGGATGACCCGGATCAACCTCAAGGCGATGTACAACGATCCTTCCCAGATGCGCGAAGCGCTGGCCTGGCGCCTGTTCGGCATAGCCGATATTCCGGCGCCAAGGCATACCTATGCGAAGCTGGCCTTCGGTACGACCTACAGGGGCCTCTTCTCGGTCATCGAGCATGTCGACAAGAAATTCCTGAGGGATCATTTCGGCGAGGACTACGGAGGAAACCTTTACAAGACCGGCTGCCGCGACATCGGGTGCGCGAGCCTGGCCTACCGGACCGGGCCCGATGGCGATGACTCGGGGCGCCAGTATTTCATCCCGGGAGCCCGGGAGCGCACCTACCGTCTCAAGACCAACAAGAACAACCCTGAGGCCAGCACGTACGACGACCTGGCCTGTTTCGTCAGGACGATCAACGGCATCGGGATCGGCGGCGGGGAGGAACGATTCGATACGGACGCCTTCCGCGAGTCGGTGGACGGCATCATGAACGTCAATGCCTTCCTCAGGTGGGCGGCCGTCAACATGCTGCTTGGGAGCTGGGATAACTATTATGCCACCCCGTCAAATTATTATCTCTACAACTCCGGGCGCAAGGGAGCGGCAGAAGATTTCGTCAGCTCCCCTTACTTCCACTTCATACCCTGGGACTACGACAACTGCCTGGGGATCGATTATTCAGGCACCCGGTGGCAGTACGCCGATATCCTCGACTGGCCGGGGAAGGTGAACCGCCACATCCCGAAGATCCCGCTCGTGCGGAACCTGCTCCGCAACCACGGCTACCGTCAATACTACCTGGATTATATGGAGCACATTCTCGATACCGAGTTCAATCCGAGGGCAATTACCGCGCTGATCGGGCCGCGCTCTGAAGATGGCCTGTGGCACCGGGTCCGGCAGGCGGCCTACCTGGAATCGGATACGCCTCATGGGCGGCCGTTCACCGGTCGGCGGCACAGCAACGACGAGGTCTACCAGAGCGGCTGTCGGCAGCGCGAACTGCGGCACGGAAAGAAGACGATGGAGGGCATCGTCCACTACGTCCGCATGCGTCATGACAGCGCCCGTGCGCAGCTGGAGCGGATAAGGCGGACGATGCCGCGCACCGTCGATGCCTTCCCGGCGGAAGAGCAGCTGCCACGGGCGGCCTAGGTGCGCCTGGCCTGCTCCTGACCGGAGATGCGAGGGTAAGCGGAATCGAAGAGAAGACCACCTGCGGCGCGGTGGAATGAGGATCATGGATCGTACCGAACGAGGTCTCGGCGAGGCCAGCACCGTCAGAACCTCCGCGGGACAGGTGGTGCCGGGCTACGTTCATGCCCTGTTCCAGCAACGCGTCGACGGAGACGATGCGCTGCTCAGACTCGCTGGGCTCCGCTTCGCCCAGATGGGCGCGGCCGCGGAGGTGTATGCCGATACGCCGGACCAGCTCGAGTATGTCCTGCAGTTCGTGCCCGCCCATGCCCGCTTGCCCGTCGTCCACCTCAGCCGCGGCGTCAACGTCCTGCACGGGCGGGACCGCGCCGTGGTGAGCGAATTCGCCGATCGCTTCGCAGGCCGCGTCGCCGGCCTGGTCGTCCACGACAAACGTGAGATGGGGGCACAGACAGACCGCCTGCTTGCCGCGATGCGCGAGCTAAATGCCCGCCTTTGCGAGCGGCGGGACAGCCCCCTCCTCTTTCTCGAGTACGCCGCCGGACTGGATCGCGGCTGGTTCGTCGAGGTTGCGGAGCGGCTGGAAGAAGCCGAGCGAGTCAGTTGCTGCATCGACGTCGGTCACATTGGCCTGAGACAAGCGGCCGCCAGGTTCGGAGACCACCATCCTGGCCTGGACCTCAGGAAGCTCGGCCCGGTGGACGACCGCCTGCCCGACCTGGTGGCGGACATCCAGGACGCGGTGGGAGGCGCCTTGCCACACGTGCTCGATGTCATACGCTCGGTTGGCCGGCTCGGCAAGCCTGTGCACTTTCACCTGCATGATGGGCATCCGCTCGTCCCAGGTCTCCGTGATCACTTCAGTTTCCTGACGCGGCTGCCCATTTCTTTCAGCTACCAAGGCCGCCGGTCACTGAGCATGATGTACGGACCAGGCGGCCTGGCCTCCATCGTGTCAACAGCTATCGACGCATGCCCTCCGCAGGGAGTCTCCGTCACGCTAGAGATCCACCAGGTCGAAGGCCGGCTGCCTCTCGCCGACGCCGCATGGCTCTTTCCGCACTGGCAGGACACGACCAATGCCGAACGGATGAACTACTGGCTCTCGGTCTTGTCGGAAAATGCGATGCTCATAGCCCAGCAAGAAAGAATGTTACTGAACGTGGCGTATCCGACCGGCGCATTGGCGTCGGGCATGGTCGTGACTATTGATTTACGGGCGTTGTGCACTCGGGGCGGTGCGGGCCACGCGTGCGTGCTCCCGCATGGTCTCGGTGCCGTCCGCGCCGGGCTGGCGGCCGAACCCGCAGTACATCGCCACGCCGAAGTCGGAGAGGTAGCGCGATGCAGTGGCGTGCCTGCGCCGCAGCCCGGCGACCCCGTCGATCGGCAGGACAATGCCCAGGAAGGCGCGGGCGTCGCCGGGCTCCAGGTCAGCCAGCGGCCGGAAGAAGCTGCGGTCCTCGCTGCGCAGGTACCGGGGCCCGGCCAGGTGCAGCCAGTCCACGGGGCGCCCTGAATTGGCGACCGCGAAGTTCGCCATCCGCACCAGCAGCCCCATGTCGCGCGCCTCGTACATCGGCCATTCCGGGAACGTCCCGTAGCACAGGTGGTAGCCGACCAGCAACAGCTCACTATCCACCCGCGGCGCCATCGCCGCCTCCTTCCCCGCCACCCCTACCTGGCACTATCCCCGCCCGGCATGGAGTTGCGCGAGCAGCGGACCGATCGCGTCCAGGTTCTGCGAGCTCACATCACCGCTCAGACGGAACATGACCACCAGCCCAGTTTCCCACGTCAGCTTCGTCTGCCTCGTGGCCAACCCACGGGCGGTCAGCTGCCAGGCGATGTTGACCGGCTCGGCGGGCGGGACCACCCGGCCTTGGGTTCGCTTGATAGGACGGCCGGTAATCATCGAAGTCTTTCCTCATGGCCGCTAGCCGTCCGGCGAGGTGATTGCCCGGTCAGGGTGCCGTCAGCGAGGTGCCGTGATCTGCTCGCGGAGCCTGCGCATGACCTGCGCCCGTTCGGGGCCGGCCAGCCGGTCACGGGCGGGCCGGCCGTCTACGCATGCGACTCGTGCGGCTCGCTGGCCCAGATGCAGTCAATCGCGCAGCTGCGGCTCACCTGGGCGGTGCCGCTCACCCAGGCCCGCGATGACCCGCCCAGCGCCGACGCCTTCTCATAATGCGGGAGGCCCCTCGCCGATCAAGTAACTTCGATCTAGGTGTTCTCAGCCGCGCCAGCCGTCGGCTGACTGCCGGTTTCGCCACTAGGAATCCGGCTTCTGGAGGAGGATCTGGCCATGAGTGACCACATACCAGCGGCGGGAGACGCCGGCGACCAGCGTGGCAGCGAGCCTGACATGTCGGCCACCGATGAGTTCGCCAGGATGCGGGCCGTGATGCGCGCATCAGAAAAGCACCGGGAAGGCGGGGTGGATCCAGAACTTGAGGTCGCGGACGCAGATCCCGGCGCTGGCACCTGAGCCAGCCAAGCAGTCATGAACCTGCCGTGCGCAGATCAGGTGGCCTGGCCGCCGTCTCGTGCCGTGCTCCTCACCGCTTGACCCTGTCCGCGGCAGAAGCGGGCGACGGTCGGCCGTGCTGGCTGTGCGCGCGGCCGTCTCTAATCACCCCGTTTGGGTGCGGCAACGTGCGCCGGTTTCAGCTACGCTCGCCTGGCCAGCGGACACTAGCCAGCGGACACCAGGGAGCCAGCGCCATGACCACCACCACCCGGCCGCAGGCCCCCCAGTACGACGACGTTATCGACCTGGAGCGCTACCCGATCCATGACGGGGCCAGCAGCAAATACCAGGCCCTGGTCCAGGGCTGCCAGGACCAGCTCCGCGATCGCGGGGTCGCCCAGCTCGACGGCTTCCTCGCCCCGGCCGCGGTCGGTGAGATGGTCGCGCTGGCAGGCCGGCTAGCCGCCCAGGCGTGGGCCAGCGACCAGACCCACACGGTCTACTTCGAGCGCCCCGATGATTCCGCAGGCCCGGATCACCCGCGCGCCCTTCTGCAGCACTCGGCCAAGAAGGCCGTCGCCTACGACCAGATCCCCGCCGCCGCGCCGATCCGGAGGCTGTATGAGTCCGATGACCTGACCGCCTTCATCACCGCGGTCCTCGGCAAGCCCGTCCTCTACCGCAGCGCCGACCCGCTGGACGCGCTGGAGATCGCGATCTTCGACGAAGGTGACGAACTCGGCTGGCACTTCGACAACAGCGAGTTCTCCGTGACCGTGATGTACGCCCAATCCGAGGCGGGCGGCCATTTCGACTACTATCCCGCGCTGCGGACCGAACACGACGACAACTACCCCGGCGTCCAGGACGTCCTGCTCGGCCGCCCGGACGGCGTCATCAGGCTGGCCGCGAGCCCCGGTACGCTCGCGGTTTTCCGCGGCCAGCACGCCCTGCACCGGGTCACCCCGGTCAGCGGACCGCGCCCGCGGATCAACTCGGTGCTGACCTACGGAGAACACCCGGCGATGAAACTGAACGAGCTCACCCAGAAACTGTTCTACGGCCGCACCGCCTGACCGGCCCGCATCGTTGAGGAGCCGTACCTTGAGGACCAGGGACCAATGACCAGCACCGCGGCCGCTCCGTTGCTGCGGTCCGGCTTCGAGTACCGGCGCATCGACGTCGAGGGCATCATGGTCAACTGCGCCATCGGAGGGTCGGGCCCGCCCCTGCTGCTGCTCCACGGGTATCCCGAGAACCACCTCATGTGGCGCCACGTGGCCCCCGTCCTCGCCCGGGACCATACGGTCGTTCTCGCCGACCTGCGCGGCTACGGCGACTCGGGCAAGCCCGCTCCCGACGCCGGGGGAAACGCCTACTCCAAGCGGTTCATGGCCCGCGACCAGGTGGGGCTCATGCGCCACTTCGGCTTCGCGCGGTTCCAGCTGGTCGGCCACGACCGCGGGGCCCGGGTCGCCCACCGGCTGGCCCTGGACCATCCCGGCGCCGTCACCAAGCTGGCCGTGCTGGATATCGTGCCGACCCGGCACGTCTTCCATAACGTGACGCGCGCGATGGCAACGGCGTATTACCACTGGTTCTTCCTCCCGACCGGGAACGGCCTGCCCGAGCACCTGATCGGCGCGGACCCCGCGTACTGGATCCGTTCCCTGATCGGCCCGCTCCTCGGCAAGGGCGCGAGCATCGACCCGGCCGTGCTGGATGACTACATCCGCTGCTTCAGCGACCCCCGAACCATCTCTGGTTCCTGCGCTGACTACCGTTCGGCCGCGAGCATTGATCTCGCGCACGATGACGAGACCTTCTCCGCCGGGCAGAAGGTCGGATGCCCGGTCCTGGTGCTGTGGGGAGCGCAGGGTTTCGTCGGCCGCGAATACTCACCGCTCAGCGTCTGGCGGGAGTACGCCAGCGACGTCCGCGGCGAGGCGCTGCCCACCGGTCACTTCCTGCCCGAAGAAGCGCCGGACCTGACTAGTGCCGCCCTGGCCGATTTCCTCGACTAAGAGGAAGGTAGCGTGGCGTTCATGTCTACGGCCTGGCCTGCGCTGGCCTATGAGCAGTGGCGAGCGACCTGTGACACGCTGCACGCCCACACCCAGGTGCTGGGCAAGCTGGCGGTGAAGCTGGCCCCGCCCGAGCCGGAGCTGCAGCATGCCGCGCTGCGCCTGACCGCGCGAGGCTGGGAGACGCTGCCGCTGCCCGCTCCGGATCGTTCGGGATCATTGGTCGTGGTCCTTGACCTACGCCAGCACGAAGCGGTGGTCGAGCATAGCGGCGGCCGGACCCACCGCGTCCCGCTCACCCCGGACCGGGCCGTCGGCGCGGTGACCCGGGAGGTGCTGGCCGCGGTGCGCGACCTGGGCGGCCCGGTGGAGATCGACCCGACCCCGCAGGAGGTCCCGTGGCACGTGCCGCTGGACTCCGACGACGAGCACGCGACCTATGATCCCGGCCAGGTCGCCGGCTATTTCGCCGCGGCGACCCAGGCCGCGCTGGTCCTAGCGGCTTACCGGGCGCCCTATCGCGGGCGCTCCACGCCGGTCAACGCGTGGTGGGGATCCTTCGACCTGGCGGTGAGCCTGTTCTCCGGGTTGCCAGCCGATCCGCCGTCGGAGGACTTCATCATGCGCAACGCGATGGACGCGCAGGAGGTCGCCGTGGGCTGGTGGCCCGGTGATGCGCGCTACGGTAAGGCCGCGTTCTACGCTTACGCGCACCCGGCCCCGCCCGACTTCGCGCGCAAGACCCTGTCCCCGCCGGCCGCCCACTGGCACGACGTGCTGGGGGAGTACATCCTGGACTGGGACGACGTCCGGAAGGCCGAGGATCCGCACGCCACCGCGCTGGAGTTCACCCGTTCGGCCTTCCGGCACGCCTGTGCCGTCTGCGGGTGGGACAGCTGGCTCGCGGCCACCGCCGACGGCACCCCGCCGCCCGTCAGATGACTCAGCTGGACACGTCGATGCCGCCCGCAGTGTGACGGTTCACACATGTCCGCCCGCCGGGGCGGTTTCATCCGGACAGGCCCGGGCAAAGCAGTAACCGGACCTCCGGCAGCAATGTGGCTGTGCGTGCCGGGCAGCCAGGGGTCACGCCAAGGCAAGGGAAGAAGGGCCTGGCGCGCTTGGTCTTACCAACGCAAGCGATCCGGGAGGCGCCCCATGAGCAATCCTGAGCCAGCACGTCACGTCGAAGTCAGGGTCGGAGACCAGATCGTCGCGGCCGCCGAGGTGACGACGGCCAAGGGCCCGGCGGGGACGGCCCGGACCTCGCTGCACGCGATGTCCACCGACGTTCCCGCCGGTTACCGGGCGAACCTGGTCGATGCCGTCATGGACCTGCCCGAGGTTCAGGCGAGCACCCGCCTGGAGGCGACCATCCCGCTCGGCGACAGCGAACTGCTCGAGCGCCTGCGGCAGCGAACCACGGACGCGGTCATCCGTCCGGCCGGCTCGACCACGCTGCTGGACGCGAACATACCGGAAGGAGCACACCGTGGCGATCGCGACCGTCAACCCCGCGACCGGGCAGACCCTGAAGACCTTTGACGAGATGAGCGAGGCGGAGGTCGAGCGCCGCCTCGCCGCCGCGGCGGCGGCGCACAAAGGCTACCGACTGACCAGTTTTGCCGAACGGGGTGGGTGGATGCACAACGCCGCCGGCATCCTGGACAAAGAACAAGAACAGATCGCGGCCATGATGACCACCGAGATGGGCAAGACGCTGGCCGCCGCCCGCCAGGAGGTCGCCAAGTGCGCCGGTGCCTGCCGGTATTACGCCGACCACGCCGCCGGGTACCTCGCCGACGAGCCCGCCGACGCCGGCGCCGTGGGCGCCGAGAATGCCTACGTCAGCTATCAGCCGCTCGGGCCGGTCCTGGCCATCATGCCGTGGAATTTCCCGCTCTGGCAGGCGATGCGCTTCGCCGCACCCGCCCTGATGGCCGGCAACGTCGGACTGCTGAAGCACGCCTCGAACGTGCCGCAGACCGCACTGTTCATCCAGGACCTGTTCGCCCGGGCGGGGTTCCCGCCGGGGACCTTCCAGACCCTGCTCGTCGGCTCCGCACGGGTCGAGCCCATCTTGCGCGACAGCCGGGTGATGGCCGCGACACTCACCGGGTCCGGGCCCGCCGGGTCGTCGGTGGCCTCCATCGCCGGCAGCGAGGTCAAGAAGGTCGTGCTCGAACTGGGCGGCAGCGACCCGTTCATCGTCATGCCCTCGGCCGACGTGGCGGCCGCCGCCCGGGTGGGCACCTTCGCGCGCCTGCTGAACAACGGCCAGTCCTGCATCAACGCCAAGCGCTTCATCGTGCACGACGCGGTCTACGACGAGTTCGAGCGGCTGTTCGCCGAACAGATGTCCGCCAAGACCGTCGGCGATCCGATGCTGGACACCACCGACGTGGGCCCGCTGGCCTCCGAGCAGCAGCGCGACGACGTCGAGCACTTCGTGGCCGACGCGGTCGCCAAGGGAGCCAAGGTGCTGTGCGGCGGCGCCGCCCCCGAGGGGCCCGGCTTCTACTACACGCCGACCGTGCTGGCCGGGATCACGCCCGAGATGCGCCTGTACCGTGAGGAGGTCTTCGGCCCGGTGGCGAGCCTGTACCGGGTCGCGGACATCGACGAAGCAATCGAACTGGCGAACGGTACCGAGTTCGGGCTCGGCGCCAACGCGTGGACCAACGACGACACCGAGCGGAGCCGGTTCATCCGGGATCTGGAGGCCGGGATGGTCTTCGTCAACGGCAACGTGACCTCTTACCCGCAGCTGCCCTTCGGCGGCGTGAGGACCTCCGGTTTCGGCCGGGAGTTGTCGTATCACGGCATCCGCGAGTTCTGCAACGCCAAGACGGTGTGGATCGGCTCCTAGCCCGGCCGCGGCTAGGACCTACTTCCAGGGCTGACCACGAGGTGTCGCGTGGCTGATCCTGATTACCGCACCTACGCCAAGGCCGGGATGGGCGCGCTGGCGCGGTGGTACGACCCGTCCTCCGGCCTGTGGCAGGGGACCGGCTGGTGGAACTGCGCCAACGCCCTGACCGCGGTGATCCGGTATACCAAGCTGACCGGCGACAGCAGCCAGGCGGGAGTCGTCGGGACGACGTTCACCGCCGCCCGGCGCCAGCACGCCGATTTCATCAACGACTACTACGACGATAACGGCTGGTGGGCGCTGGCCTGGGTCGCGGCCTTCGACCTGACCCGGGACAACCGGTATCTCGACGCGGCCCGCACCATCTTCGCCCGCAACACGGCGGCCTGGGACGCCACCTGCGGCGGCGGCCTGCGGTGGAACACGACGAGCAGCTACAAGAACGCCGTCACCAACGAACTGTTCCTCACCCTCGCCGCCCTGCTGCACCAGCGCACGCCGGGGGACCAGGGTAGCTACCTGACCTGGGCGCAGCGGGAGTGGGAGTGGTTCAGCTCGCGTGACCTCATCGGTCCGGCCGGCCTGGTCAACGACGGGCTCACCGCGGCCTGCCAGAACAACGGTGGCACCACCTGGACCTATAACCAGGGCGTGATCCTTGGCGGGCTCGCCGCGCTGTTCGAGATCACCGGCGACCGCGGCTACCTCACCCAAGGCGAGTCGATCGCCAGCGCGGCGCTCAGCCGCCTGACCACCCCCGGGCCGCCCGGCTCGCCGGGCATCCTGGCCGAACCCTGCGAGGCGGCCGCCGCGGGCTGCAACGGGGACCAGACGCAGTTCAAGGGCATCTTCGTGCGCTACCTGTACGACTTCTGGCTGCAGAGCCGCCAGCCCGACTACCGCGCGTTCATCCTCGCCAACGCAGGTTCGGTATGGGCCTACAGCAAGAACGCGGCCGATCAGTTCGGGCTGCGCTGGGCCGGCCCGTTCGACCAGGCCGACGCCGCCCGGCAGAGTTCGGCCCTCGACGCCCTCATCGCCGCCGCGGCTCTCACCGGCAGCTAACCCTCCCGCCACACCACCTCTTGACAAGGTAGTGATTCATCACTACCTTAAGAGACATGACCGAAACCAGGCAGCGGATGCCCGCGGCGGAGCGCCGCGAGATGGTCCTCGAGGCTGCCATCGCCGAGTTCGCCGTTCACGGACTGGCGGGCACCTCCACCGAGGACGTCGCCCGGCAGGCCGGGATCAGCCAGCCGTACCTGTTCCGGCTGTTCCCGACCAAGAAGGCGCTGTTCCTCGCACTCGTGCAGCGGTGCTACCACCGGGTGGAGGACACCTTCATCACGGCGGCCGCCGGCCGCACCGGCGACGAGGCGCTGGAGGCGATGGGTGATGCCTACGAGCGCCTGCTCGACGACCGGACGCTGCTATTGCTACAGATGCAGGCCTATGCCGCCTCCGAGGACCCCGAGATCCGCGCCGTGACCCGGGACGGCTACAAGAAGCTCTGGGAGCTGACCGAGAGGCTGACCGGGCTGCCCTTCCAGCGCGTGGTGGACTTCTTCGCCATGGGCATGCTGATGAACGTCGCCGCGGCCCTGGACCTGCCCGCCGTCGACGAAAGGTGGACCAGCTGGTGCCCGAAAGACTGACCACGCTTAGTCCCTGACCCAAATTTTTTTTGGCCTAACAAGGTAGTGACTACTCAATACTTAGGAGAGGGCGATGACTACCAGACACCGCACCGCATGGACCTTCGCCATTACCTCGACCGCGCTGTTCATGGCCTCACTCGACAACCTCGTGGTGACCACGGCGCTGCCGTCGATCCGCGACCACCTGCACGCCTCGCTCGAGGGGCTGCAGTGGACGGTGAACGCCTACACCCTCACCTTCGCCGTCCTGCTGCTCACCGGGGCCACGCTCGGGGAGCGGTACGGCCGCCGCCGCCTGTTCACGATCGGCCTCGCCTTGTTCACCGCCGGGTCGGCGGCCGCCGCGCTCGCGCCCGGCATCGGCGCCCTGGTGACCGCCCGGGCCGTGCAGGGCGTCGGCGCCGCCATCGTGATCCCGCTGACCCTCACGCTGCTGTCGGCGGCGGTGCCCCCGCAACGCCGCGGCCTGGCCCTGGGCGCCTGGGGTGCCGTCGGCGGCCTGGCCATCGCCATCGGCCCGCTGGTCGGCGGGGCGGTCGTGGAAGGCGCGTCCTGGCAGTGGATCTTCTGGCTGAACGTGCCGATCGGCGTCGTGCTGCTGCCGATCGCCCGGCTCCGGCTCACCGAGAGCCGCGGGCCCTCGACCAGCCTGGACCTGCCGGGCGTGGTCCTGGCCAGCCTCGGCCTGCTCGGCATCGTGCTCGGCGTCGTCCGCGGCAACGACCACGGCTGGACCAGCGCCACCGTCCTGCCGCCCCTCGTGATCGGCGCGCTGCTCGTGGCCGCGTTCATCGGCTGGGAACTGCGGGCGCGTCAGCCGATGCTGCCGCTGCACCTGTTCCGCAGCCGCGGCTTCGCCGTGACCAACCTGGCCTCGCTGCTGATGTTCTTCGGAATGTTCGGCTCGATCTTCCTGCTCGCGCAGTTCCTCCAGGTCGTTCAGCATTACAGCCCGCTGCAGGCCGGACTGCGGACGCTGCCGTGGACCGCGATGCCGGTGTTCATCGCCCCGGTCGCGGGCGCGCTTTCCGACCGCATCGGCGGGCGGGCGCTGCTGGCCACGGGGCTGGGCCTGCAGGCCATCGGGCTCGGCTGGCTGGCCGCCGTGGCCAGCCCCACGGTGCCCTACCTCACCCTGGTCCCGGCGTTCGTCGTCTCCGGTGTCGGCATGTCCCTGTTCTTCGCGCCCGTCGCCAACGTCGTGCTCAGCTCGGTACGGCGGGACCAGGAAGGCATCGCCTCCGGCGCCAACAACGCGATCAGGGAACTGGGCGGCGTGTTCGGGATCGCCGTGCTCGGCGCGGTGTTCTCCGCCCGTGGTGGCTACGCCAGCGGGACCGCGTTCGTCTCTGGCCTGGCGCCCGCGGTGTGGGTCGGCGCGGCGGCGGTGGCCGCCGCCGCGGCCGCCGCGCTGCTCCTGCCCCGGCTCCGTCGGCAGGAAGCGAGCAGTCCGGGCGTCGAGCCGGCCGCGGAACTCGTTCAGGTTCGCTAACCCGAGCCAGGCCAGGAGCCCGGATCCCGTCAGTGACGGGATCCGGGCTCCGGCATGCCCCCCCGCCTTACCGTTGCCTCCTGGTCAGCTGGTCGCGCAGGCCACGGCGAAAACGGCAGTGACCGTCCGCCAGCGGCGGCAAGACGCGAATATGTGCTGTCCGATTAAGCACCTTCGGGTAATTAGATAATGCTATGGTCCTCTAGCCGGATAGGCCTGAATTAGTTACTTATACGGGGAGTAGCCGTGTATCTGGCTTTCGGGGCAAGAGCTTTGGCTGCGGGCACGCTCGGCGTCGCGCTGGCCGCCACCGCCGCGGTGGGGCTGGTGCTCACCTCGCCTGGCCCCGGGCCCGCTCCGGTACGAGGCCGAACGCAGGCCACCGTGACCATCGCTCCCGGGGTGCGGCACCTCCTGCGGGAGGCCCGGCGAGGTCCGTCGACCACGGCCGAGTGCGAGCAGTCGATGCAGATCGCCTGCTATAACCCGGCGCAGATCCAGCAGGCCTACAACCTGCCGTCGCTTTACTCCCACGGGATCACCGGCAAGGGCGCGACGATCGTCATCGTCGACCCCTACGGCTCGCCGACCATCGTCAGCGACCTGCGCGACTTCGACAGCGCCACGAACGTTCCCGATCCGCCGTCGCTGCGGATCATCAGGCCCGCGGGCAAGGTCCCCGCCTTCAACCCGAACAACTCCGGCATGGTCGGCTGGGCCAGCGAGACCACGCTCGACGTGGAGTACGCGCATACGATCGCGCCCGGCGCGAAGATCCTGCTCGTCGAGACGCCGGGCGGGGGGCGTGCCGGGACCGTCAGCATGCCGCAGATCGTCGCGGCGGAGAAATACGTGGTCACGCACCACCTCGGCGACGTGATCAGCCAGAGCTTCGTGGCCACGGAACAGGCCATCGGGTCCGCCGCGATCCAGTCGCTGCGCGGTGCCTACCTGGACGCCTACTCCGGCCATGTCACGGTGCTGGCCGGCTCGGGGGACAGCGGCGTGACCGGCTTCGAGTCGAACCAGCGGAGCTACTACACCTATCCGGTGACGGCCTGGCCGGCCAGCGACCCGCTGGTGACCGCCGTCGGCGGGACCCGCCTCAACCTGGACGCCAACGGTAACCGGAACTCCGCCGACACCGTGTGGAACGACACCTACAGCCAGACGGCGAACCAGCTGGTCAACGGTAATAATGGGCCGAACCCGCTGGCTGCCGGCGGCGGCGAATCGGTCATCTTCGGGCGGCCCTCGTACCAGAACGGGGTCCGCGGTACCGTCGGCAGCCACCGCGGCGTGCCCGACATCTCGATGAGCGCGGCCTGCACCGGCGCCGTCAACGTCTACCAGAGCTTCGGCGGCCAGGCGGCCGGCTGGTACGCGCTGTGCGGCACCAGCGAGGCGACGCCGCTGTTCGCCGGGATCGTGGCGCTCGCCGACCAGGTGGCCGGCCACTCACTCGGCCTGATCAACCCGGCCCTGTACCAGCTAGCCTCCGAGCACGCTCCGGGCATCGTAAGCGTGACGTCGGGAAACAACACGGTGTCGTTCCAGCAGGGCGGCCGCACCCACACGGTGCGCGGGTTCGGTGCCCGGTCCGGGTACAACCTGGCCGCCGGACTCGGTACCGTGGACGCCCAGTACCTGGTCACCGAGCTGGCCCGCCTGGCCGGCCGCTAAAAGGATATAGATATTACAGTCGTGGTTTCACGCTGGGAGGCATCCCGATGCACGCACCAGATGACAACACCACTCCCTCGCGATCTGTCACCGGCATGAGGCGCCTGATCAGGCCATGGGAGTACCGGCACCGCCGTGCCATCGCTGGCGTGCGCTTTGCCGCCGGCGGCTTTAATCTCGGCCTCGGCCTCGTTCTGCTCTCTCTCGGCCGCAGCGCGGGAACTGACCGAGAGCGGCGCAAATGCTACGGGCTGGCAGCGTGGTTCCTGGTGTCCGCCCCGTTGCAATTCCTGGGCGGCTACCTGGATATGACTGCCGACCGCTCCGCAGGGGATGATGGCGCAGCAGCGCCGACATGACGACCATGCCCGACGCCGGAAACGGCTCATCGACCTCGACCCCGACCTCCACGCCAACCTGGTCGGCTTCTGGCAGATCCCGGTAGAGCATGACATTGCAGCCGCCCTTGACCCCGGCCCGGCTCAGGCAGGCGTAGACCTCGTCGAGCATCCCCGGCCACTGGCCGGGGAACCGCTCCCATGTGGTCGTCGCCGCGACGACCGCTATCGGCCGCCGTTGCTGGACCGCCACCGAAATCTCATACCCCATGCGCCACACGCTCCGTCCGACGCTCAAACCACGGCGCCACCCAAGAACCACGGCGCCACCCAGGAACCACAGTGCCACTCAAACACGGCGTCCGGGGTGCTGCTACCTGTCAGGTCTCATAAATTGAGGCGGCAGATGACGAGCTGGACTCGCCGCGGAAGCCCAGAGCACGGCGTTGCGGTTCTCTCCGCAGTTCGCTGGTGACGCCTCGCTCCGATCTGTCACACTTTGGCACACGCTGTGTGGGCGGTTATGCTCGCTGACCTGCGATGGGGCGGGCTCCTGCGAGGGCGGTACGAGCGGCGATGAACAGTTACACCGACATCATTCCGGACGGCGGCGAGGAGTTCGGCTCTGCGATCGACACGGCCACGGCTGTGGTGGACGGGCGGGGCAGCATCCTGACCTGGAGCGCAGGTGCCCAGCGGTTGCTCGGGTATGCCGCTGGAGATGTGGTGGGACGTCCGGCGGCCCCGTTGCTCGCATCCGCCCTTCCGGCATCGGCTCGGCGGTGCCTGGCCGAGCGGAGAGACTGGAACGGCGAGATCTCGCTGCGGCACAGGGACGGCGGCCAGGTGGACCTGGAGCTGCTGGCACACCCGAGCCAGGGCAGCGACGGCAGCCTCCGGTGGGTCCTGGTGACTCTCGCCGACTCTCGGCCCCTTGCCGGAATGCACCCTGCCCAGTCCGATGCGCCGTACATGGACTGGGCGTTCACCCAGTCACCGTTCGCTCTGGCGATCCATGACAGGGACCTGCTGTGCCTGCGCGTCAACGACCGCATGTGCCAGATGTTCGGGCTCACTGAAGACGAGCTGCGCGGACGGCGCCTCACGGATGTCCTGCCCGGTCCCCAGTACCGCGCGCTGGAGCGTTACATGCACCAGGTGCTGGACACCGGCGAGCCGACGCACCGGGAGACCTACCGCCGGGTACCGGGCGAGACCCGCGAACGCGGCTGGTCGGTTTCCGTCTCCCCGCTGAAGGATCAGGACGGCCGGACGCAGGCAGTGTGGATCGGGGTGCTCAACATCACCGAGCAGTACGCTGCCCGCCAGCGGCTGACCCTGTTGAATCAGGCCGGCACCCACATCGGCACCACCCTCGATGTCACCAAGACCGCCCAGGAGCTGGCCGACATGGCGGTACCGCGGTTCGCCGATCTGGCTGTCGTCGACCTGATTGACGCCGTGCTCAGCGGCGACGAGCCGAACCCGGGGCCGCTCACCGGCACCGTCGCGCTGCGCCGCGTCGCCCATCAGTCCATCTTCGAGGGCGTCCCCGAGGCCGTGATCAAGCCCGGGGACGTCGACGTTCATCCGGAATTCTTCCCGTCAGCCCGTTGCCTGGCCACCGGCAAGGCGGTACTGACCGGCGCGAACGATCCCACGTTCATGTCGGCGACCGGCCACAACCCGGCTCGGGCGGCCACGATCCGCAAGTACGGGCTCCACTCGGTCCTGTCGGTGCCGATACGCGCCCGCGGGGTCACCCTCGGCGTCGCGGTCTTCGTCCGTGGCCAGCGCCCGGAACCTTTCGAGCACGACGACGTGCTGCTCGCCGAGGAGTTCACCGCCAGGGCCGCCGTCTCTCTTGACAATGCCCGCCGTTACACCCGCGAGCGGACGACGGCTCTCGCCCTGCAGCGCAGCCTGCTGCCGCAACGACTCCCCGAACAATCGGCCGTGGAGGTTGCCAGCCGCTACCTGCCCGCCAGTGCCCATGCCGGCGTGGGAGGGGATTGGTTCGATGTGATCCCGCTCTCCGGAGCCCGTGTCGCCCTGGTCGTGGGCGATGTCGTCGGCCACGGTATCCACGCCTCCGCCACCATGGGCAGGCTGCGCACCGCCGTACGAACGCTCGCTGACGTCGACCTGCCTCCAGACGAACTTCTCACCCGTCTTGATGACCTTGTCAGCCGCCTCTCCGCCGAAGCGGATGCCGACAACGGCGACGACACGGAGAACGATGTCGGCGCCACCTGCCTGTACGCGGTCTACGATCCGGTCTCCCGCCGGTGCAACCTGGCCCGCGCCGGCCATCTGCTGCCCGTGCTCGTCACGCCGGACGGCGCTGTCGGCTTTCTCGACCTGCCTGCCGGTCCGCCGCTCGGTCTTGGCGGCCTGCCCTTCGAGAGCATCGAGATCGAACTGCCCGCGGGAAGCGTCCTCGCCCTCTACACCGACGGCCTCATCGAGTCCCGCGACTACGACATCGACCTCGGGCTTGAACGCTTGCGCCGCGCATTGACCCGTTCGGTACCGTCGCTGGAAACCACCTGCGACAACGTCCTGGCGGCCGTGCTCCCTGACCGTCCCGCGGACGACGTCGCCCTGCTCGTCGCCCGAACTCACGCCCTGGAGGGTGACCGGGTCGCCACCTGGGACCTGCCCGCCGACCCGGCCATCGTCGCCGACACCCGCAGACAGGTGGCCGCACGGCTCGCAGGCTGGGGCCTCGACGACGCGGCGTTCGTCACCGGACTCGTCGTCAGCGAACTCGTCACCAACGCGATCCGGCACGCCGGGAGCCCGATCCAGCTCCGTCTCATCCGGGACCGGACGCTCATCTGCGAGGTCTCCGACGGCAGCAGCACCGCCCCGCACCTCCGCCGGGCCCGCGCCTTCGACGAGGGTGGACGCGGCCTGCTCCTTGTCTCCCAGCTCACCCAGCGGTGGGGGACCCGCCAGACCCCGCACGGCAAGACCATCTGGGCCGAACAAGCCCTGTAGTGATGCTGGTGATGTTCTTCATCTCCAAGGAAGAACCTCTTGAATTTCCTACCGGATCGCGGCCGCAGTCCCGGTCCATGCGTCAACGGGAACCCTTCAGGCGACGTGCATGGAACAGTGTCTGGCGGTGGATGAGGGGGAGTCGTCGTGGAAGGCCCGGCCGCAGTGCGGGGCGGGACAGGCCTTGAGACGCAGCCAGGTGCCGGAGGCGGCGGAGCCGGCGATGGCGATGGCGAAGGCCGCCACGATGCTGGGGTAGCTGGCGCGTGCGGCGCTGGCCAGCTGGACCGTGCTGGCGGTATCGACGGTGAGGACCAGACGGCCGTCGGCGAGCGCCTTGCTCAGGCGGGCCGCGGCTTCGGCGTCCTCGCGGCCGTCGGTGTGGGCGGCAAGGACGTCCCTGATCGAGTCGCGCAGGCGTAGCAGGGCGGCGTGTTCTGAGTTGGTCAGGCCAGCCTCGGCGGGCAGCAGTGCCGCCGTGCGGAGCCAGGCCACCGCCTGCTCGCGGGTGCGCAGGTGGTCCACGTCGGGGTCTGCGCTCAGCGTGTTGGCGAGCGACTGGACTAGGCGCAGCGGGCCGGGGGCAGGGTCGAAGCCGTCGTCGGGCACAGCGGAAGAGTCACGGTCGGACACCATCCGATGGTAGCTTCGTGTCGCTCATGTGGCGTGACAACACGATTGTGGTAAATCGCCGGCGGCCTGGCTTCAGCGCGGCGTGACACGACCAGCGGCGCCGTGTGCCCGGCACGAGGACCTGTCGCAGTCCTCGGCTGCTGCTCTTCGGCCAGGCCACTTCCGACCTCTCATCCCACGACCCCGGCGGCGACGCAGGGCGCAAAGACCATCGTTCATGTGACGCCCGGATCCGTGGGCAGGCGGTGGGATGGCCCTGGCGAGCCCGGCTTGCGTAGCGATTGCCGTGCGAAAAATGCGAAACTTGGGCATGCGCGGCATGCTCTGGGCGGATCGAGTGCCAGTGACCTGTAGTACCGGCTGTCCGCATCGCCCCGCTAAGGCAGAGGCGGGCTGATGTACAGCGATCCTTCCTGGGACATCATGCCAGTGGCTAACCCGGAACTGCCGGAGGGCAAGCGGCGGCGGATAGTCCGCGACAGCCTGGCGAAGGACCCGGTCGGCGCGGCAGAGCCGGAGTATCAGGTTCGTCACCGCGACCAGATCGTCGCGCCATTCTCCCTGGATCGTGCATGTCGTCAGCTTCTGCTCCGTGCCCAGGTCGCGATCGACTCGGTTCTAGGTTCCGGCGCTGAGGAGGCAGGGCTGCCTGACATCGTGGCGGAGGGCACGCTGCGCAGGCACGAGTGGGAGATCGCGGTTGCCTTGCGCGACATAACGGAGTTGCGGACGGAGCACGCGTTCAATGCGGCTGACAGCATGGGCCCGCTGACGGATGCCGTTCTCCAGCCGCACCAGCGTGCCTTGCAGCTAGCGCAGGATGCGATCTCGTCCAGGGTGACGGCGCTTGAACGCTACGCGGCTCAGGTCAGCGCGGCTGGAACCGCATACCGGGACTGGCAGGACGCACTGCGGGTTTCGCACCTGAACGGCAAGTACCTTGACCTAGTGGCGCGTACCGCTGCTGACGAGCATGCCGTCGTTGAGATCAGCGGTCTCGCCGAGCAGGCTGCCGAGGCGGCGCAGGCGTTCCGCGATACGGTGCAGCACGTGAGCCTGGCCGCGGCGGCACTCGCGCTTCCCGGCTCGCAGGCCAGGTAGGCCAGCGCCAGTCCGTACAGGCGCTGCGATTGGCCGGATCGGCCCGGGGCACGCGGCGGCGGCCGGCCGGCTGGCGGCGGTCCTCGGCGAGGAGACCCTGGCCGGCGCGGTAGCCACATTGCGCGCCCTGTCGGAGGCACTGGACAAAGTCCAGGCCGGGACCGAAACAGAAGTCCAGGCCGGGACCGGCCCATCGGAATAGACCGAACGGAGCCAGGCAGGGGGCTGCGGCGGGAGAACATCGACATCCTCGATTCGAGCTATCGCGCGCCGACGTCGAGGCGATCACCCTGCTGAACCGGAACGAGCGCACCGGCCCCGATCCGGATAAGTTCGACCGGATCTGGTCAGGCCGGAGCCGTCCGCGGCCCAGCTCACCGGCATCGGATCGCTGATCTCGCCGACGACGCCGCCCGCCTCCAGGTTACGGAAGGCGAGCATGACCCACTGCCCGGCCCGGTCGCGGACCAGGCGTCCGCTGTACAGATCCTCGCCGGTCAGCGGGACGCCGCAGGAACCAGCACGTCGGCGGCTGCGGTCCAGCGGATCAAGTCCTCCGAGGTGGCATGACCGATGGCGACGTTGAGATGCCGCAGCTCAGGATCGCCGAGACGGCGCGGGGCCTTGAGAAAGAACACGTGGTAGGCACGCCCGTCATCGGCGAACCAGAAATCCCAGATCCACGAGTCTGGCAGTCGCAGCACGGCGCGCCTTTCCGTCCAGAGGACACGGCCACTGACGCTGCCGGCTGCAGGGCTCAGCCAACCCGGTCATGATGCCGCGGCCCAATGAATGGTGAAGCCGGCCAGCGTGTAGCCGAGCGCGTTGACAGTGGGCTGAACGAAATTATTCCGGATGATCTGCGCTGCCTGGGCCTCGGCTGTGCCAATCAGCGGACGAGTGATCTGCGGGTTCTGCCTGACTTGAGCGAACGCGAGATTCTGCGCCTGGCTGTACAGCACCGACGCAGCGAACTGCGGCTGTATCAGCGCGCCGCAGCCGAGACCGGGATAGGTCCAGCTGTGCTGCACGTCGATCGGATGCGACAGCGTGTTGTCGACGGTGATGTCGTGAACGGACTGCGGTAGCTGCGGCTGAGGCAGGATGATCGTGACGCTGACCCGGCCGGGCACGCCCGTCGCCGGGCGGCTGAGGACCTGCAGCCGGTAGTGGCCGGACGCGGGTGTCCACCAGGTTGGCCCTGGGTTGAGGTCCACGGTGGCCGAGGCATGGCCGACGGCGGCGAAGGTGCTCGAATACCAGCACGGCCATATGCCGATGTTCTTTGAGACCTTGTGGGTGAAGGTGAAGTTGAAGTTCTCGGTGCCCAGGGCTGGCCGGGAGATGCCCTCGATCTTCTGCAGCACCCAGGGCCCGATGTTGGTATCGGTGGTCGTACCCGCGCTGATCGCCTGCCAGGGCCACGCGAGCTTGATATGGGGCAGGCGGACGTTGATCCCGAACAGGTGCAGGGCCGCCGAGAGCGCGACCAAGACCGCCCAGGCGATCACCTTACGGAATANCAGGCCGACCAGCACNAGGACTGCGGCCCACGCGAGCTTGCGTGGGATACGCCGCCGCGGGCTCGTCCGGACGCTCGCGCGATCCCGCTGAACCGGCGCGCGGCCCGCCTCGCGGTACGGCTGCTGCAGCGATCGCGGTGGCGGCTGCGGCGGTAGGAACCATGTGTCGCCGTCATCCGCGCCCTCCGCATGCGACTCGGCCAGGTCTGTGAGGCCGTGCGACTCGCCCTGCCACAAGGGCGCCCTCCTCGTCCCGCCCGGCCGGTGGGTGCTCAGCATGCCCACGAGAAAGATTAGGAAGCGAATCATCTGGTCTACCTTCTATCCGCTGGTCAGGGAGCTAAGCGAGGGCGGGGTAGCCGAGGGACAACACGACGGGCACCGCACCGAACGGCCTGCGGAAACGCGTGCCCGGCTTGTCAGGCGTATTCGGGTCCTTGATATCGGGCCAGCGCATCTTCACGTGCTGGGCCGTCAGGCCTTCTACCGAGTAGGGGAACTCCATGGCGGAGATGCCGTGCAGCTTCAGCAGGCCACCCCAGCGGAATGCCGCGAAAACCTTCGCGAGGTCGCCAACTGACAGCGGGCGCCGGGCGGTGATGTCGATCCAGTAGACCGCCATCGCGAGTTCGATCAGCTCGCCGGCGCATTGCGCCAGCGCCTCGGATTTCGTGCGGTACACCGTCCGGTCGGCATTGACGGTGCCGAGCTTCTCCCCGTGGACGGGCGAGTAGCGGGACTGCGCCTGGCACTGCATCCAGTCGCAGGCGGCCAGCAGTTCCCACCGGATTCCGCTGCGGCTGGCCACGTCGTCGTAGAGGGGCTCGGCCCGGCTCAGCGGGGCCTTCGCCGAGGTGATGAAGGCTGTCGTAACGGCCTGCGGGATCTGCGGCACGTAGCGTCCGCGCCGGGCACCCGCCTGCGTCCGCCGAGGCGTGACCCTGGGCCCCGGGCGCTGGGTGGTCTGCTGGGCTCGGTGGACGGGCTCGTGGACCGCCGGGGCGGTCGGGCCCGACCCTGTGACGTAGGCGTCGAGGACGCCCGGAATCGTCGCCGCGCCCTGGCTGCCGGTGAGGTCATGGCCAGTCGCTGCGCCCTGGCCGACCAAGCCGCCTTGACTGAAAGCCCCGCTCTGACCGACCAGCAGGCCCTGGCTGACATTCCCGCCGGGATTGGCGGTCCCGCCCTGGACCGCCGGATGGGGGGCGGCCTGCGCCGCCGAGTCATAGCGGTACAGGTTGTACAGCCGCATGATGGCGATGAGGTTCGAGCCGTACTGCGGATCGGTCGCGTAGACGCCGGTCAGGTCGGTCGCGAACGCATCGGGTAGGTGCCGGTCGGCCATGGCCTGCTGATAGCTTGGGCCGCTGGCCAGCAGCTCGCTGTGATCGGCGATGCTCTCGGCCACGTTGTGGTAGACGCGAAAGGCGGCGTTGACCGTCACCCACTGGCCGTTCTCGAACTCTTGCGTCGGCAGTGCGTCACTGCCCGCCGGTCCGGTGCCCTTGATGCCGAACAAGTTGTTATCCCTGATCGCCAGGGCGCTCTGACCCCAGCCGGATTCGTCGATGGCCTGGGCGATCGTCACCGCCGCGGGGATCCCGTACCGGCTCTGCGCCGCCATGGCGCCGGGTGCGATCTGGCTGATGAAGGCCTGCTGGCTAGCGGTGCCCGGGACATGCGACGCGGAAGCCGGCGGGTTGTTCCTGGTATATGACGGCGTGGCAGGCGCGGACGAAGCACCGAACGCGCTGTCCGCCGCCTGCAGCCCCGGAATGGCCGCCGTTCCCGCCCGCTGTCCTTTGCCGGCCCGCGGTCCCGTTCCGGCCCTGGATGCCGTGCCGGCCTGCCCTTTATTGCTTGCCCGCCCTGCCGTGCTGCCTCGCGTCGCGGAACCAGTCCGCGTCGCGGAACCAGTCCGCCCCGAAGATCCGGTCTGCGGCTGGTTGCCGTGGCTGGCCGCGCTGTTCCCGCCGGCTGCTGCGCTGGCCAGCCGCGCGCTGGCCGTCGCGCCGTTGCCCGCCACCATGCCGGCGCCGGCCAGCACGCCTGGCATGGTCACCACGCTCTGCATGCCGGCGCTTCCCGATCCGCTCGCTGTGCCCACCATCCTGGCCGTACCCTTCCTCGCCGCCGTACCGCGCCCGCGTGCCGTGCCCGATCCGGTCGCCGTGCCCTGCCCAGCCGTCCGGCCAGCATTGGCCATCTGGCTGGTCCTCGACGTCAGCGTGGCCGTCCGGATGCCCGGAACCGCTGCCTCACCTGCGTTCGCCGTTACCGTCGTCGGCTGGCCCGGCAGCTGGATTCCGCCCGTCTCGTCGGCGGTGGCCCCCCCGCCGAGCGCAGAGCCGACCGCGGAGCCGAGCGCAGAGCCGACCGAGGTGGCGACGCTGTTCGCGGTGCCGCTGGGCGCCGGACTTACGGTGCTGAGCAACTCGCCGTTGTTGACGAATCCGGTCACGCCCTGGGCGGCCAGCGGACCGGGGAACGTATGCGCGTTGACCGAAAGGTTGGGGCTGGAGTCGCCGCCGATCGTGTAAAGCACTCCGCCCGAATACCTGGTGACGACCTCGACGTGGCCGTCGAACAACACCCAGTCGCCCGGCTGGGGCTGGTAGCCGTCGCCGATCGGATGCCAGCGGTGATGCGCCTGCGCGTCCTGCAAGACCGAGATGATCCCGGGCGAGGCTGGATTGGGATCGACGCGGACGTCGGCCCACTGGTGCAGCGGCCACGGATAGGTCGGTCCCCCGGTCACCCAGCTTTCCTGGCCGGTGGCCTGAGCGCCAAGGGCCAGGGTGAGGCTGGCGAAAGCCGCGCAGGATTCCCCGTGGTCGACGCCGTCGATGCTGTCGTTTCCCCAGATAATCGCTTCCATTTCGGCCGGGCTCTTGGTCTGCGCCATCCGCAGGTAGTAATTGGCCACGTTGACGATGGCTGACCGCAGAGCGCTGTCGCTCGCCGACACGGGCTTGGCGGGTTTCTGGAGGGCCAGCAAGTGGACCGGCATCCGGGTCGGCGACGTCATGTCGTCGACCGTTCCGTGGGCGAAGGCGAATCCGGTCATCGCTCCGCACGTACTGAGGCTGACAAGCGCGGTCGCCTGCTGCCACGTTGGTTTCCTAACGGGATGCACAGAATCACCTTCTTCCACGTTTCGACTCGGCTACTCGGCCGGCTGGCCGGGAATTTCCGCTGTCCCGCCGTGTTAACCCGCGCCGGGAAGGGTCTTGAGAATGGCCTGGACTTGGGCGTTACCCGGGTCGTTCGCGTTCGCGAACAGCACGCTGACGTCATAAGCCTGCATCGCCGTTGCGCCGACCACCCACTGCTTGTAGGCGTCGGCCACCAGAGCGGCCTGGCCGGTCGCGCTGCTCACCGGCTGAACGCACACGCTGGGGAATCCCGCCCGCGCGACGACCGCCGACGACCCGGTGTACGTGGCGCAGTTCGCCGGATCGCTCTCCAACCCGGGCTGGACCGCGGGCTTACCGTTGGCGTTTGTCAAGGTCGCCCCGCCGATGATGTTGTTGATGGCCCGGGCCGCGACCGCCAGGCTGTCGACCGGGTCGTAAGGGTTGTACGGGTGATGCAGGTCAAGCGACCAGGCCACCTCGCCGCCTTGTGTCGGCGTGATCGGTTCGAGCCCCTGCCTGCCGGTACTTCGCGTCGGTGTATTGAGGGTTGTCACCGCTCGTCATCAGGGCGAACACCCACAGGATCTGGCTGGTCGTCTTGCCGCAGGCGAAGTTGAGCTGGCCGGGCTCGGACGCGACGTTGGGGTTCTGGCAGGCCGTCGTGATCTCGCTCTGGACCGTGGCCACGCTTGCGGGCCAGCTTGGGTTCGTCCGGAACAGCAAGAGCGCTGCGATGGCGACGACCACGGCGAGACCGGCCACGCCCAGGACGGTCTTGCGGGAGCGCGGCATGCGGGCACGGCTGGCGCTGCGCCGTCCGCGGTCGATGAGCGCCTGGGTACGCTCCCTGGCCGGCGGTCCGCCGCGGCTGGCGTGCGGCCAGCCGGGCCGGGTGCCGGTCCGCATGATCGTCGTCAGGTCATCCTCGTCCGGCTCAGGGTCCTCATCCTCGATGACGTGATGCAGGTCCCCGCCGGGCTGGGCCCCGGGTAGCGGCGCTTGCCCCGGCGGTACCTGCCGGGG
>JGI12270J11330_10000454_pt1 | contig 31609 bp, 32 predicted proteins | sample PeaSoiMetSII2010_FD_11330 | JGI IMG/M metagenome (IMG submission 11330)
GGTTCGGCTTCGGCGACCGTTCCCAAGGATACTTGACGTTCCCGCCCCGCCACGCATTCCCCAGGTCCCAGCCTCGGTTACTGTGTGCGCGCCTCGGCCCCTTGAGCGCGCCTTGGCCCTTGTGCGCGCCATGAACGGGTCCCTTGAACGGCATCAATGGAACATCGATGTCGCTATCACGGCATCGATGTTCCATCGTGGCGGTTAGGCAGGTCCTCGGGATGTGACTGGAGGGAACAAAGTTACGGGTGCGCGGACCGGTTGCTAAGCCCGGGGATGGGCCTGACGATAGCTGGACTTGAGGCGCTCGATCGACACGTGCGTGTAGATCTGGGTGGTCGCAGGCGAGGAATGACCGAGGATCTCCTGGACGCTGCGCAGGTCGGCGCCGCCCTCGAGTAGGTGGGTCGCCGTGCTGTGGCGGATGCCGTGCGGGCCGGTATCCCTGGTCGCTCCTGCCTCGCGCAGCCGCTCGTGCACGATCCGGCGGGCCGTGCGCGGGTCCAGCCGGCCGCCGCGGACCCCGAGGAACAGGGCTGACCCGCTGGCCGCCGTGGCGAGCGCGGGACGGCCCGCGGCCAGCCAGCGGTCCACCGCGGCCAGCGCGGGCACGCCGACCGGCACGGTGCGCTCCTTGTCGCCCTTGCCCCGGACCCGCACGGTGCGGCGGCCACGGTCGAGGTGGACCGGATCCAGCCCGCACAGCTCGCTGACCCGGATTCCGGTCGCGTAGAACAGCTCGAGGACCGCAGCGTCGCGAAGGGCCACCGCGGCTTCGGTTGCCTGGCTCGCCGCGTCCGCCGGGGGGCTCGTCGCCGTGGCCGCCTCGGCTTGGCGTCCGGCCTTATCGAGGCCAGCCAGCACGGCCGCCATCTCGTCCTGGCGCAGTACGTGCGGGAGGGCGCGGCGGGTCTTCAGCGTGCCGAGCCGGGGGCCGGGGTCGGTGGCCAGCCAGCCGCGGCGGTACGCGAAGGCGGTGAACGACCTGGCCGCCGCGCCGCGCCTGGCCAGCGTGGCGCGCGCCGCGCCCGACTCGTGCTGGATCGCCAGCCAGCCGCGCAGTTCGGTCACGCCCAGGCCTTCCGGCGCGTCGACGCCCTGGCGGCTGGCGTGCTCAAGCATCGAGGAGATGTCACCGGCATAGGCGCGAACGGTGTGCGGCGACAGCGAGCGCTCCGACCGGAGATAGCGCTCGAAGGCGGCCAGCGCCGCGGCCATCGCGGGCGGCAGCGGGCCGGGCGGNCCGGCAACTTCCCCGGCATCCTTCATGTGCCTAGTGTGCACCGCCGATCGNCGGTGGACCCGGAAAGGCCAGGTGACACGCNAATCGTGCGTAATTTCGTATACGGACACGCCGATCGAACTGAAGTTTGACACGCGGGAGCCGTTGCGGCATGGTGATCCATGCGTTCANTTTTTCAAGGCTAACTCGCATCGCGACGGCAGTGCGAACAGGCCGNCGAACGCGCTCGCACCAGCGCATTAGAGAGGGATCGAGCATGGGTCAGAAGACTGTCCGGTTCAGCGACCTGAGCGGCCAGCTCATCATGCATGACGACGCACTGGCACGCATCGTGGTGCACGAGCACCCCGAGCTCGGCGATGGCCCGGTCGAAATCGAGGCACTCACCGAGGAAGCCGGGGCCATGGAGCAGGCCGCCCTGCGGGTAGCGGTCATAGATCTGTACCTGCCGGACGACATCGAGCCGCGCCGCATCGTCATGGAGGCTGACGCCTTCGACAAGCTGGCCACGCAGAACCCGATGGACGAGCTGCTCATCGCCGCCCGGCCGGCCAGGCGAAGCACGAGGTCATCGGCCAACGGCAGCTCACGCGGGGACCGCCTTGACTACGCGACCCGCGAGCACGCGGGCAAGCCCCATAAGGGGAAGATCACCGACGTCGAGAAGCAACTGGTCCGCGATCATCTCGACGAGATCAACGAGCGGCTCGCCGACCAGGGGCTGCGGACGATCAGCCTGTCCGACCCGGAGCATGTCGAGCGTTACGGTCTGCAGCAGCTGGCCAGGGAGCGCAACGCCGAGCTCGAGTTCGACCTCGGCGACGCGAACGAGGCCGAGGGCAAGGCCGGCGGCAAGGCCGGTGGCCGGACCAGGGCGGGCCTGGTGAGCGAGATCAGCTTCGAGGACGAGATGGCGGCCGAGGTCGCGTAGCGGCCTCGGGGCACAGGGCGGCCGGAGGGCCTGCGCAGCGGCCGGGTCAGCTGTGCCTGCGCAGGCGCCAGCCGCCGTCGCCGCGTTCGATGAAGCCGTATCCGGCTAGCCGTCCCAGACAGCGCAGCACGGTATCGAGGTCAACTCCCGCGTCGACCGCGATCGTCGAGGTTCCTGCGCCGCCCCGCGCGGGCAGCGCGTCAAGCACCCTGGCGCTATCGATGTCGAGGTCGTCGCGGGAAGGCCCTGAGTCCGGAGCCGGCGGCCCGGAGACCGGCCCAGAGACCGGCACGGACGCCGCCTCCGGGCCGCCGTCAGGCGCGAGCGCATCCGGCAGGCCTAGCGGTGAGAGCAGCTCGATGATGTCGGCGGCGCGCGTGACGCAGGTGGCGCCCCATTCCCTGATGATCCGATGGCATCCGGCAGACTGGGCCGAAGTCACCGGGCCGGGCACGGCCATCAGTGGTTTGCCCAGGTTGGCAGCGTGCCGTGCGGTGTTCAGGGCTCCGCTGCGCTCGCCCGCCTCCACGATCACGGTGCCGCAGGCGAGGGCGGCGATGACCCGGTTGCGGACCAGGAACCGCATCCTGGCCGGATGGCGTCCCGGCGGCCATTCGCTGACCACGAGGCCCTGGGCAGTGATCGCCGCGAACAGGTCCGCGTGACCGGCCGGGTAAGGGTAATCAACCCCGCAGGCCAGCACCGCGATCGTGGTTCCCGCCGCGGCCAGCGCGCCGCGATGTGCGGCGGCATCGATGCCGTAAGCCCCGCCCGAGACAATCGCCCAGCCCTGTTCGGCAAGGTCAGCGGCGATTTCGCCGGCGACGTGCCCGCCGTACCCGGTGGCGGCCCGCGACCCCACGATCGACACCGAACGGACGCAGGCCACGTGCAGGTCCGCATTCCCCCGCAGCCACAGCGCGTACGGGCGGGCCTGGCCGAGCTGGTCAAGCACGCCGGGCCATTCGGCGTCCCCGGGGCAGATCAGCCTGATGCCGTCGCTACAGGCACCCGCGATGCCCTCGTCGTCCGGCAGCCGGGGCAGCCGGACCCGCCAGCGGCCGAGCGCGCGCCCGAGCGCTGTCCTGCTCGCCGGGCTGTCGCCGCAGCCGGGACCGGTCCCGGGCAGCATGTCTGCCTTGATCGCAGCCAGCACCTCGGCAGGCTCGCAGATCCCGAGCAGGGCACCGAGCGCGGGATCGCCGGGCTCGGCCAGGTAGGTGAGCGCGGCCCGGGCCAGCTTTTCCTCGCTGAGCTTGACCGGCGAGGTCGCCTGGCTCACCGCCGCACCCCGAGCCACAGGCCGAGCGCAGCTTCGCAGTCGTCGCTGGTCGGCCGGGGCCGCCCGGCCAGGTCGGCGATGGTCCAGGCGACGCGGATGACCTTGACGACGCCACGTGCGCTAATCTGGCCGCGCTCCAGGGAACGTTCCACCGCGGCCAGCGAACCTGGCGCGGGCGGCCAGGCCCGGCGCAGCTCCGATCCTGGGACCTCGGCGTTCAGGCGCCATGGAGTGCCGCGCAGCCTGTGGGCGGCGCGGTCCCTGGCCTGGATCACCCGGAGCGCCACGATCCGGCTTGACTCGGCGAAGGTCCGGTCGTTCAGCAGTTCTCTGCGGCCAACCGGCTCGAGCTCGATCTTCACGTCGATGCGATCGAGCAGTGGGCCCGAGATCCGTCCCAGGTACCGGCGGCGCATGGCCGGGCTGCAGCGACAGCCATCAGCCGGCCCCGCCATCTTCGCGCACGGGCACGGGTTCGCGGCCAGGACCATGGTGAACCTAGCTGGGAATCGTGTGATGACCCCCAGTCTGGCCACCACGACCTCACCCGCTTCGAGCGGTTGCCGTAGCGCGTCGAGTACGTCCTTGGCGAACTCCGGCGCTTCGTCGAGGAACAGGACGCCCCGGTGGGCCAGCGACGCGGAGCCGGGGACGATAATGCCGCTGCCGCCGCCGACGATCGCCGCCTTGGTCGCGGTGTGGTGCGGGGCGAGAAACGGCGGGTCGGTCAGCAGCGGGACCTCCGGGGGCAAGGTTCCCGCCACCGAGTGGATGGCCGTGACTTCTAGCGCCGCCGCCGTGTCGAGCCTGGGCAAGATCGTGGGAATGCGCTCGGCCAGCATCGTCTTGCCGACACCGGGCGGCCCGAGCAGCGACAGATGGTGGCCTCCCGCCGCACACACCTCAGCGGCCCGCCGCGCCATCGACTGACCGAGCAACTCGGCGAGGTCAGGCGCCATCGCGGCGCCCGAGGCGGCCACCCGACCGGCACGGCCGCCGGAGACCGCGCTGCCAAGGGCGCCCTGTGCCCCTCTCACCTGGCCACTAGGCAGCTCCTGGCCGCCCTCGAACTCGGCCGCGGCCGGGCCACCATCGGGGCCCGGCGTACCCCGTAGCCAGTCGGCCGCCATGGCCAGGCTGCTGGCCGCGATCACCCTCACGTCAGGCACCAGGGCGGCTTCGGCCGCGTTCTGCTCGGCCACCATGACCTTGCCGAACCCGGCCTCGGACGCGGCCACCACGGCGGGCAGCACGCCGCGGACCGGCCGCAACTGCCCGTCGAGGCCCAGCTCGCCGAAGAACATCACCCCGGCTGCCGCCGCCCTCGGCACCTTGCCCGCCGCAGCGAGCACCCCGAGGGCTATAGCCAGGTCGAACCAGCTGCCCCGCTTGGGCAAGCTGGCCGGGGAGAGGCCGACCGTGATCTTCCGCTGCGGCCATTCCTCGCCGCTGTTGACGATGGCGGCCCGGATCCGGTCCCGCGCTTCCCGCAGTGCGGTATCGGGCAGGCCGACCAGGATCATCCCGACCAGGCCGTTCGCGATGTCTGCTTCGACCTCGACCACCTGCCCGTTCACCCCGATCAGGGCCACGGAGTACGTGCGGGCCAGCGGCACGGCTACCCCACTCCCCGGATGTGCTCGACGGTGAACCCGCCGGTGCCGTCGTACACCAGGCCGACCACGTCGATCCGGACCTGATCGAACCGGACCCCGTGAGCGTTCAGCCACTGAACCGCGAGCCTGCGCAGCCGGGCCCGTTTGGCCCGGCTGACGGCCTCGAGCGGGCTGCCGTAGGCCATCCCGGTCCTGGACTTGACCTCGACGACCACCAGCGCATACCGCTCCACGGCCACGATGTCGATCTCACCGGCGGCGCAGCGCCAGTTGCGGTCCAGGATCCGTAGGCCGCACGACTCCAGGTATTCGGCCGCCGCCTGCTCACCAGACCTGCCCAGCACGTCCTTGGCGCGCATCGCCATCACCTCCGGCTCCGACGATCGCGGTACCTAGGGTCGGCCGACAGGACGTCCTCTCCGGCTGTGGAAAGCCAGGAAGATGCTTCGCGCTCGTGGAAACCACGCCGGGAATGTCAGTGCCCGGTGGTTCAATCCTCCGGGGGCATCTACGGCATTGCGCGTGTTAACAGGGAGGGCCACGTAGGAACGATCAGCCGGGACCGGCGCCAAGGCGCAAGTTAGTGATCCCGTAGTAATGGGGTTCAACTTCACAGGGGAGCCGCGCACCGGCATCCAGCACCGCATCGTCGCGCTGCGCAGCCTGTTCCGGGCGCTACGCCAGGAAAAGCTCATCTTCCGCGACCCCACCCGCGGCATCTCCCTGCCCGCCACCACGCGGCCGCCGCAGCCGCTGCCCGCCGAACGCGTCGCCGGGCTCCTGGACCGCGCCGAAGGCCCAGCGGCACGGCCGGCCGTCGCCCTGGTCGCCATCCACGCCCTGGCTGAGGCCGACCTGGTCCGGCTCCAGGCGGCCGACCTCGACCTGGCCTCCTGCACGCTGACCGTAAGGCGAGGGCACCAGTGCCGGATCATCTACCTCGATGAGGTCACCGCCGCCCTGGCCAGCCAGTGGTACCGCGGCCGTGCCCGGTATGCTCGGGTGCCGCAGCCGGGGCCTCTGGGTTCGCTGCTTCCGGCGGGAGCCTGTTCCGGTGGCTTGTTGCTAACATTATGAATTGCTGAGCCTGATATCCGGTACCGGGCGGTCGCCAGGCGGCAGGTGCAGGCGGCGGTGCCTGGGGTTCGGGCGGGCCTGCGGATGCCGGGCGAGGGAGGCTGCTGGGTGAGTACGCCGCTGTACCNGCTGAAGGCGGAGTTCTTCAAGACGCTGGGTCATCCGGCCCGGATCCGGGTGCTGGAGCTGCTCAGCGAGCGTGACCACGCGGTGGCGGAGATGCTGCCGGAGGTCGGCATCGAGCCGGCGCACCTGTCGCAGCAGCTCGCGGTGCTGCGCCGGGCCGGCCTGGTCACCTCCCGCAAGGAAGGCTCCAGCGTGCGTTACTCGCTGACCAGCCCCCATGTGGCTGAGCTGCTGGCGGTGGCCCGGCTGATCCTCACCGGGGTGCTGTCGGGGCAGGCCGAGCTGCTCGACGACCTGCGCGCCTCCNCGGGCTGAACGGGCCGGCGGCCTCGGGCCGCGATGGTCCCGGTATCAGGATTCGCCGCCCGGTTCCGCTGTCGGCAGGAGCCGCAGCAGCTCCTGGACGAGGTGGATGCGGGAGCCGAGCTTCAGCCCGGTGAGCCAGGGGGCGGCCGCCTCGTTCGCCTNGGGGTCGCGAGCGGCGGCGCCCGGGCCGAGTACCTGTTCCAGGACACGGCCGAGGATCAGCGCCATAGCGAGATCGATCGTTCCGGCGAGCCGCGTGGCGTCGGAGGTGGTGATGCGCGGGCCGCCGAGGCGGGTGAGCAGGCTGGCGGTGTCCGGTTCGGGGCCGCCATGGCGGCTCTGGTACTGCAGGCCGCGGGCCAGGTCCCGCGCCCAGGGCGCGGCTAGGGGCAGGAGGCGGCGGTCCGCGCGGAGCGCGCCCGCGACGGCGGGGCCGAGGACGGTGTCCAGCGCGTCGCTACAGATCCCGGCGATCGCGTTGCGGGTGGCGATGTCGATAGGGCCGAGGGCGGCGGTCAGCGTCTCGTCGAGCAGTTCGCCGGCGCGGAACGGCCCGGCCGTCTGTCCCGGCGGGTGATCCGGCATGCCAGTCCCTTCTTTCTTCCCGGCCGTCGTGGTGGGCCGGCCGCTTCGTCGCCATCTGTGCCCGGCGCGGGCTCTGCCGGTCCCTGAATGCCCCTGCGCAGGTTCGGATCTGCTGACATGGTAACTTTCTCAATCGTGCAACTCCTGTCCGTGCTGCGGTCGCTCGCCGCCCGCCCGGTGACCGAGCGGCTTCCCCGCCCGCCGGGCCGGCCGGGCGCGCCGCGGTTCCGGGGCTCGGTGCAGCTCCGCCATGTAGATGCCGGGTCCTGTAACGGCTGCGAGCTGGAGATCGCCTCGGCGTTCGGCCCGGTCTATGACGCGGAGCGTTTCGGCGCCCGGCTGACCGCCTCGCCCCGGCACGCCGACGGGGTGCTGGTGACCGGGGTGGTGACGCGGAACATGGCGGTCCCGCTGGCCAAGACCATCGAGGCGGTACCGCGGCCGCGGGTGGTGGTGGCGTGCGGCGACTGCGCGCTGGGCGCGAGCGTGTTCGGCGCCGGCTACGGGTGCGCGGGCGGCGTCCGGGCGGTCGCCGAGCCCGACGCGGAGATACCCGGGTGCCCGCCGGATCCGGCGGCGATCACGCAGGCGCTGCGCGCGCTGACCGGACGGTGAGCGTCGTCCTCTTCCTGGTGGGCCTGGGTCTCGGGGCTGCTGGGGCGGTGGCCGGGCTGGTGCTGCCGGGCCAGGTCAGGGCGCTGGCGGCGGCCGTGCTCACCTCCTCGGGATGCGGCCTGGCCTTCGCCGCGGCGGCGAAGGTGCTGATCTCGGGGATCCCCGCCACGGCGCGTTCGGCCGCGATCCTCCCGCTGACCGGCGTGGTGATCTCGCTCGACCGGTTCGGCGCGGTCTTCGTCGCGACGGCCGCGGTCGTCGGCGTGGCGGCGAGCTGCTATTCGGCCGGCTACCTGGCCCGCGGTCACCGGAGCCGGGCCACCTCCGCGCTGCTGCCGCTGTTCGTGACGAGCCTGCTGCTGGTCCCGGCCGCGGCGGGCGTCGCGACGTTCATGGCCGCGTGGGAGCTGATGGCGCTGTCGTCGCTGTTGCTGCTGCTCACCGGCCACCGCCGGGCCGAGGCGCGTGCCGCCGCGCAGTGGTACGCGGCGATGACCCATGCCGGCGCGGCCGCGATCCTGCTCGCGCTGGTCATCCTCAGCGCGCACGCCGGCGGCCAGTCGTTCGCCGCGATCCGGGCCCACGCCGGTGCCCTCCCGCTGGCGGTCCGCTCGGTCGCGTTCGTGCTCGCCCTGGCGGGTTTCGCATCCAAGGCGGGCGCGGTGCCGCTGCACGTGTGGCTGCCACGCGCGCATCCCGAGGCACCCGGCCCGGTCTCCGCGCTCATGTCCGGCGCGATGGTGAACCTCGGCATCTACGGCATCGTGCGGGTCGGTGCGGGGCTGCTCGGCGGCGGAGTGCTCTGGTGGTGGCTGACGGTGGCGGGCCTCGGCGTGATCTCCGCGCTGTTCGGCGGGATTCACGCCGCGGCCAGCTCGGACCTCAAGCGGCTGCTCGCCTACTCCACCGTCGACAACATGGGCCTGGTGCTGACCGGCGTGGGCGCTTCGGGTGCCCTGAAGGTCAGCGGGCATATCACGCTCGCGGCGCTGGCCATGACCGCGGCGCTGTTCCAGCTGGTCAGCCACGCGGCGTTCAAGGGGTGCCTGTTCCTGGGGGCCGCCTCGGTCCAGCGCGCGGCCGGCACCCGTGACCTGGACTGCCTGGGCGGGCTGGTCCGCCGCCTCCCGGCCACCGCGGCGGCGTTCGGCGTTAGCGCGGCGGCGATCTGCGCGCTGCCGCCGTTCAGCGGGTTCGCCAGCGAATGGCTGCTGCTGCAGGGACTGCTGCGCGGCTTCGCCGCTCATGGGGCCGCGATCGAGGCCGTGCTGCTGGCCGGGGTCGCGGCGCTCGCGATGACCGGAGGCCTGACCGCTGCCGCGTTCGTGAAGGCGGCCGGGATCGGCTTCCTTGGCCAGCCCCGCACGCCGGACGCCGCGGCCGCCGCCGAGGTGGGTCCGGCGATGGTAGCGGGCACAGCGCTGCTGGCCGTGCCTTGTGTGGTCCTCGGCGCGGCCCCCGGGGTGGTGCTGCCGGCGCTGGGCAAGGCGGCGGCCGGCGTGCTGGGTCCGGCTCCGGCCGGGGCGCTGCGCGCGGGGATCGGGGCCGAGGCGGCCAGCGCGACCGACGTGATCCAGCCCGCGCTGCTGGCCGCGCTGCTACTGGCGTTGCTGATCGGTATCTGGGCCGCGCTCCGGGTCTGGGCACGGGCCCGCGGCCGGGCCCAGGCCGGGGCCGGGCGACGGCTGGCGGAGGCGTGGGGGTGCGGCGGCGAGCCGCAGACGTCCCGGATGGAGTACACCGCGACATCGTTCGCCGAGCCGCTCCAGCGGGTCTTCGACGACGTGCTGCGCCCCAGCCATGACCTGGAGGTCAGCCATCTCGCCGAGTCACGGTATTTCGAGGACGCGATTACCTATCACAGCCGGGTCGACGACGCCATCGAGCGCGGCGGCTACCGGCCGGTGATCGGACTGGTGAGCCGCTGGGGCCAGGTTGCGCGGCACGCGCAGAACGGCAGCCTGCACCGCTACCTCGGGTACGGGCTCGCCGCGCTCGTCGTCGTTCTCGTGGTGCTGGCGTGAGCGCCACGGTCGCGGCCCAGGCCGCGGTGTCGGCCCTGCAGCTGGTCGCCGTCTGCATCGGCGGGCCGCTGCTGTACGGGATGATGGCCAAGGTGCGGGCCAGGGCGGAAGGGCGGGCCGGCGCCCCGGTCCGCCAGCCGCTGCTCGACCTGCGCAAGCTCATCGGCAAAGAATGCGTCCACGCCGAGCACTCCAGCGTGGTCTTGCCGCTGGCCCCGCTCGTGCTCACCGCCTCCGCCGCGGCCGCGGTCATGATCTCGCCGCTCATCTCCACCCGGCCGGCGTTCGGCCGCACCGCGGACGTGTTCGTCGTCGTCTTCCTGCTGCTGCTGGGATCGGTGGCGGTCGCGCTGGCCGGGCTCGATGCCGGCACGGCCTTCGGCGGGATGGGAGCGAGCCGGGCGATGACGATCGGGGCGCTCGCCGAGCCGGCTCTGCTGGTCGCGGTGCTGGCCCTGTCCCTGCAAGCCGGGACGTCGAACCTGCCCGGGATCGTCGCCGCGACCCTGGCCCGCCCGGAGCTGGTGGCCAGCCCGGGGCGGGTGCTGGCGCTGGCCGCCCTGGTCGTCGTGGTGGTCGCCGAGACCGGCCGGATCCCGGTCGACAACCCCACCACCCACCTCGAGCTGACCATGATCCACGAGGCGATGGTGCTCGAGTACGCGGGTCCCGAGCTCGCGCTGGTCACCCTCGGCGGGCAGATGCGGCTGGGGCTGCTGCTGTCGCTGGTGGCGAACCTGTTCTTCCCGTGGGGCATCGCCGGGGCAGGCGGGGCGGCGGCCGGGGCGCACCTGCTGCTCGGGCTCGTGGTGCTGGCGGCGAAGACGGCCGCGATCGCCGTGGTGATCGCGGTCCTCGAGGTCTCGATGGCCAAACTCCGGCTGTTCCGCGTCCCGGAGATCTTGTCCGCCGCGTTCGTGCTCGCCGTGCTCGCCGTCGTCACCGGGCTGGCCGTGCCGTGACCGGATCCGCCTATCCCGGGGTGCTCGGCCTGACGGCCGGGGCGGTGCTCGCGTGCGCCGTGGTGACGCTGTGGCGGCGTGACCTGAACGCGATCGTCTCGGCGCTGGCCGTCCAGGGGGCGGCCCTCGGCCTGACAGCCGGGGTGCTCGCCGCGCACACCCGCGACGCCGGCCTCGCGGTCACCGCCGTAGTCGTGCTGACCGCCAAGGGGCTCGTCATCCCGGGCCTGCTGCGGCGCATCGTGCGCCGCGATCCCGGCAGCAGGGAAACAGCGCCGCTGGTCAACGTGCCGGCGTCGCTGCTCGCCGCCGCCGCGCTCATCGTGCTGGCGTACCTGGCAACCGGGCCGGTCATCACGCTGGCGCCGGGCCCGGCCTCCCGCCTGGTGCCGGCCGGGATGGCCACCGTCCTGCTCGGGTTCTTCATGCTCGCGACCAGGCGCAAGGCGGTCTCCCAGATCACCGGGCTGCTGCTGGTCGACAACGGGGCCGCCCTCGCCACGTTCCTGCTCACCGCCGGCGTGCCGCTCCTCGTCGAATTCGGGGCATCCCTGGACGTCCTGCTCGTCACCGTCGTGCTCCGGGTCCTCGCCACCACGATGCGCGCCCGCTTCGGTCCCGTCGACCTCGACCAGCTCAGGGAACTCCACGACTGATGCTCCTTTACCTCATCCTGGCCGTGCCGGTCGCCGGCGCGGTCGGCGCCGGTGCCGCCGCGGCGGCCGGCACGCCGTGGCGCCGCTGGACCGGCTGGCTGGCCGCGGCCGCCAACGGCGCGGTCCTGGTCATCGGATCCGCGCTCGCCGTCTGGGTCACGCAGCACCATCCGGTGACGGCGCCGGGCGGCGTGCTCCGCGCCGACGCGCTCAGCGCGTTCATGGTCGTGGTGATCGGCGCGATCGCGCTGCTGGCCTCCTGCCAGTCGGCCCGGTACCTGTCCGACCAGACCGCACGGGGCGCGTGCAGCCCCCGGCACGCCGCGCTGTACACGGCGCTGGTCCAGGCGTTCACCGGCTGCATGCTGATAGCGGTCCTGGCGGCCAACCTCGGCGTGATGTGGGTGGCGGTGGAAGCGACGACGATCACCACCACGTTCCTGGTCGGCCACCGGCGGACCGACGGCGCGCTGGAAGCCTCGTGGAAGTACATGGTGATCTGCTCAGCCGGCATCGCGTTGGCGTTCCTGGGCACCGCGCTGGTCTACTACGCCAGCCTGCACGCGGCTGGGCACCCGGCCGGCTCGCTTGACTGGACGTCGCTGCTGGCCACCGCCCCCCACCTCAACCCCGCTGTCATGCGGCTGGCCATGGCGCTGCTGGTCCTCGGGTACGGCACCAAGGCCGGCCTTGCCCCGATGCACAGCTGGCTGCCGGACGCGCACAGCCAGGCGCCCGCCCCCGTCTCCGCGCTCATGTCCGGGGTCCTGCTGACCGTCGCCTTCTACGCCCTGCTGCGCTTCAAGGCGATCACCGACGCCACGCTCGGGGCCGGCTACCCGCGGGCGCTGCTGGCCGCCGCCGGCCTGGCCTCCCTCGCGGTCGCCGCGTCGCTGCTGCTCACCCAGCGGGACTATAAGCGGATGCTCGCCTACCACAGCATCGAGCACATGGGCCTGATCGCCCTCGGCGCCGCGGCCGGCTCCGCGCTGGCGATCGCCGCGGTGCTGCTGCACATTCTCGGGCACGGGCTCGCCAAGGGCGTTCTGTTCCTTGCCTCTGGTGAGATCCTGCTCGCCGAAGGCACCAGCGACATAGCGAAGGTCCCCGCGCTTCTATCCCGGCGGCCTGTGCTGGGCGGCATCTTCGGCTTCGGCCTGGTCGCCCTGCTCGGCCTGCCGCCGTTCAGCCTGTTCGTCAGCGAGCTCAACATGATCCGCGCCGAGGCCGCCGCCGGCCTCGGCTGGGCCGCGGCGCTCGCGCTGGTCTGCATGGCGGTCATCTTCGCCGCGGTGATGACGCACGGCCGTCATCTCCTGCTCGGCGACGCACCGCCCGGCGAACAACCGCAGGCGACGCCGCGGATCGTCACCGTGCCCCTCACCGCGGGCCTGGCCGCCTGCGTGCTGTTCGGGGTCTCCGCGTGGCCGCTGCAACCGCTGCTTCACGCCGCGGCGCAGGTGGTTGCCTCATGACCAGTTCCGCGACGGAAACCGGACACGGCCACCGGCAGTCCTGCCAGATCAGCGCGGCCGAACTGCCCGCCGAGGCGGCCCGGCTGCTCGGCGACGGGTACCGGCTCGCCATGGCGGCCGCGCACGACGACGGGGACCTGCTCCGCGTCGTGTACGTGTTCTGCGCCGGNCCGCCGGACCGGCGCACCGAGCTCGAAGTCCGGCTTAACCCGGCCCACCCGGAAGTGCCTTCCCTGGCCGGCCTGTCCTTCCCGGCCAGCCGGTTCGAGCGCGAGTTTTGTGACCTGTTCGGCATCGTCCCGGCCGGGCACCCGTTCCTGCGGCCCCTCGTCCTGCACCAGCACTGGCCCCCAGGGTGGCACCCGATGCGGCACGACGCCGGGCCGATGCCGCCGGTGCGCCGCGACGCCGGGCCGTTCCCGTTCGTCACAGTCGAAGGACCCGGCGTGTACGAGATCCCGGTCGGCCCGGTACACGCCGGGCTCATCGAACCCGGCCACTTCCGGTTCTCAGTAGTCGGCGAGACCATCCTGAAAATGAAGGCCCGGCTGTGGTTCCTGCACCGCGGCCTGGAACGCCTCTTCCAGGGACAAGACCCCGCCGCCGCGGTCCCGCTGGCCGAGCGCGTCTCCGGCGACAGCGCGGTCGCGCACTCCCTCGCCTATTGCTTGGCCGTCGAGGAAGCCTGCCAGATCCCGGTCCCCGGCGACGCGGCGCGGCTGCGCGCGCTGCTGCTGGAACTCGAACGGCTCTACAACCACGTCGCCGACATCGGCGCGCTGTGCAACGACGTCGGCTTCGGGCTCGCCCAGGCCCGGGCACTCACCCTCCGCGAACGGCTGCTCCGCCTCAACGCCGAGGTCACCGGCCACCGGCTGCTCCGCGACGCGATCCGGCCCGGCGGCACGTCGGTTCGGCGGCTGCCCGACGCCGGCGAGCTGGCCGCCATCGAACGGCAGCTGGAGGACGTCATCGGGCTGGCGACCTCCAGCACCGTCGTCATGGACCGTTTCAAGGGCACCGCCGTGCTGTCCGGGCAGGACGCGGCCGGCATCGGCACCGTCGGCGTCGTCGCCCGCGCATCCGGGCTCACCCTCGACGCCCGCCTCGCGCACCCGTTCACCGAGCCGCCGGACAGCTTGCGCCCCGCGTGCCAGGACGGCGGAGACGTCATGGCCCGGTTCACCGTCCGCACCGAGGAGGCCAGGACGTCCCTGCGCCTGATCGCCGCCTACGCCGGGCAGGTCACCGCCCTCACCGCCGCCGCGCCGCCCGAAGCTCCCCGCAGCGGCAGCGGCAGCGGGCTCGGGATCGTGGAGGGCTGGCGGGGCAGCACCGTGCACCGGGTCGAGATCAGCCCGGCCGGGGTGCTTACCCGCTGCAAGATCGCCGACCCGTCGTTCCTGAACTGGCCCGCCCTGTCGGTCGCCCTGGCCGGCACCATCGTCCCGGACTTCCCGCTGGCGAACAAGAGCTTCAACCTCTCCTACGCCGGCAACGACCTGTGAGCCCGGGACCGCCCGGCCCGGTCATCCGCCCCCCCGCGCAGACGCCGCCCGGCACGAACCCGCCGCTACCTCGCGGGACCGGGCAGGAGATCGCGGTCTCAGGGCGGGGAACCCGCCGCCAGCCCATGCCCGCCGGGGACACAGCCAGGCGGGCTGCTGCCAGCTTGCTAACTTCAGCAATAGCGCAGCAACCCGGCGGACCGCAGGCGCGTGCCAGGGTCACGGCAGAGGAGGGAACGACGATGGGACTGTACATCCCAGGGCTGGCCCGGCGCGGCATCGCGGTGCTGCGGCTGCGCGGCGTCCTGACCGAAGCCAGCGCTTGCCGGCTGGCCGCGTCGCTGCGGTGTGCTTTCGCCGCTGACCCGCAGCTGCTGATCACCGATCTCGGCGGGCTGCGCGGCTGGGATGACAGCGGGCAGCAGCAGCTCGCCGGCGCCGCCGGGTATCTGGCCGCCCGCGGCGGGCAGATGGTGCTCAACGCCATGGGCGCCCACCTGCGGCGCACCGACCCGCGGCTGGCCGCGCTGGAGGTGTTCGCGGACGTGCCCGCCGTCCTGGCGGCCGGGAACGCCGCGCCCTGGCCGCGGCGGCTGCCCCGGATGCGCTGCCGCCGGCCGTTCCGGCCCGCCCGCGGGGACCTGGCGCGCCACGCCTGCCAGCTCATCCCATCAGGTCCCGGGCAGATCACGGCCACGCGCCAGTGGGCCAGCACCATCCTGGGCACCTGGGACCTGCCCGGCCCCGCCGGCCCGGTGCTGGCAGGCCTGTCGGAGCTGGCGGCCAACGCGGCGGCCTACGGGTTCACCGACGCGGCCGGCATCACCATGCGGCTATGGCGCACTCCCGAAGGCGCGCAATGGCTGACCGCGGCCGTGCACGACAGCAACCCCGCCCCGCCGGTCCTGCGCACCCCGGCCGCGCACGGGCAGCCGCCGCGGAGCTGGGGGCTGCTGATCGTGGCATCATGCGCCGATGCCCACGGCTGGTACCCCGACGCCAGTCCCGGCGTGCCCGGCAAGACCGTCTGGCTCGCCCGCCGCATCCGGACCCCGCGGCAGCACGGCGCCCCGCCGGCCCGCCTGTGACCCGGCCCGCATGCCTGCCCCTGACCTGCCACGGGAGGACACCCATGCCGCACCCCGCGCGACGGCCGTCAGCGCGATCCGGTGACCACCGCTCCGGCGCCTTCACCACCGAAGACCTGGACATGCTCACCGCGACGCCCCCGCCGGTCTGGGACTGGAGGGGGCGTCGCACGCTGGTACGCAGCGCTAGCGTTAAAGGCAATGGCAGGATCAGCACGTCGAACATGGGCGAGTCCGGCCAGCCGGGGCGTAGCTGGGCGACTTTCTGCCACCCCCACCGGGTGTAGGCACGGTATGCGAATGTGTTCGCTGGTCTCACCAGCAGCGTGGCCCTTTCCTCGCTGCGACCGCCCAGCAGCTGGTCATGCAGGGCATGAGCGATCCCTTGGCCGGTGTAAGCGCGCCGGACCATGATCTCCGACAATGCGAAGGTTCTCGTGCCGTCTTCCCGGACGAATCCCGGTTCCGGCTCGGCGACAAGCCCGTCCCACCACTTGGTCGCTGTGCCGAGCTGCCACCCGAACGCCTGGCCCACCGGCTTCCCGTCGCTGGTGTAGGCGATAACGAGGTCGAAGCCTGGTTCGGTGGTATAGACCTCGAACCGGCCCATCCATCTACCGGAAGCTGAGAACGGATCGGCCTGCTGCTGCTCGCTGTAGGAGTCGCGGTAGATCTCCTCCACCGTGTCTCGGACGACGCGGGCGTCGGCCGACTCGTGACGGCGGAAAACGAGCGGAGTGCGGCTGGTCATGACACCATCGCCATGTCATACCGGGCGGCGAACTCGCTATCAGTGCCAGCGGCCTGCCGGACGGGGCGCAGCTCGTGCAGGACGCGCGCTGACCTCACCGTCCCCTCAAGCGCGGCCAGGACCTGCATACCCGCGCCGACCGCCTCGGCCTGGTCGCCGGCAGCTTCCAGGGACGCGGCGAGCTGAGCGGTATACAGGGCTCGGTTACGTGGTGGCAGGTCAGGATCATCGAGCACGTCACGGAACAGCCCGGCCGCCGCGTCCGGCTTGCCCTGGTTGAGCCGCGCTATCGCCTCATGCGCGGTGACCTCGGTGTTGTCCACGAATCCGGTCCAGTGCGGGTCGGTAGGATGGTCGCCCCGGTCCAGCTCCCGGCGAGCGCTCGCGATGGCACGACGGATGGTCACGTCATCGCCCAAGATGCCGGACGCGGTGGCGCGGCGCATCCAGATGAGCGCGTGGATGCGCGGGGACGGTTCATGACGCGCGGCGGCGTCGGCCAGGTCGAGGAAACGCAGCGCTTCACGCGCCCGCCCAGGATCACCTACCGCTAGCGCGTTGGACTGGAGGGCGAGCAAGCCGTAGGCGCGGACGGACAGCAGCGGGTCGCCGGCGGCCAGCAGTGCCGCTTCGTTGAGCAGCGCGCGAGCGAGCGGCTGGTGACCGGCGTCGTGGGCGGCAAATCCCGCGCATGCCGCTAGTTCGGAGGTGACCGCCTGGAGTTCAGCGCCCACGGTGCTGGTGTAGCTGGAATGGTCGAGCATGGCGCGAGCGGCCGTGTACCGGTTCGTGGCGTCCTGCAGCTGAGCGTTGCCGCCCACCAGCCGGTCGCGGATCCATATGGTGGTGGCGCTGGCGCGCAGCTCACGCACATGTGCGGCGGTTACCGTCGCCGGGACTGGGGCAGGCCGGACGAGGGTTCCTGCCAGCAGCCCCATTGCGGCCAGCCCGAATTCGCGCCTGTCCACGTCCTCCTCATCCGCCGTTCCAGGATCATACTGCGGGCCTGCGGAGAGCCGATCCGGATCGACGCCCAGCGCTTCCGCGTACAGCAGCTGGTACCGCTCGGTCAGCTTGTGGCTACCGCGTTCCCAGGCGTACCGGGCCCCGCTGTCCTTGGTGGCAGGCGAACAGGATCAGGTGCCGCGACTGGAGCGGTTCCGCACCGCGCATCCCGAGGCGGTGATCCTGCCGCCGACCGCCGGCCGCTGGCGCGCGGTCGTCCCGCCCGGCCTGATCCCCGGCGACGGCACTAGGACGACGCTGGGGTCCTGGGACCTGGCGGGCCTGATGGACCAGCTGGAGGAGATCTGGCCGCCGGACGGCAGGCACCCGGGAGGGCAACGGGGAACGGCTCTGCAGCCAGCGCGGTCGGATCGCACCCCAGGAACCGGCTCGGACCCCGGCATCTGAAACTACTATACGAGAGAATACTCTTGGAGTATTCTCTCAGTTATGAGTGTTCCGCTGACACTGCTTGGCCTGCTTGAGCGGGGGCCAAGCCACGGGTACGACCTGAAACGGGACTACGACATGTACTTCGGCCGGGGCAGGCCGCTGCGCTACAGCCAGGTGTACGCGACCCTGTCCCGGCTGGCCAGGGACGGGAAGGCGGTCGCCGGGCCGGTCGAGCAGGAGGCCGGGCCCGAACGCCGGCGGTACGTCATCACCGAGGTGGGCATCGCCGACGTGGAGCGGTGGCTGGCCGAGCCGGCCCCGCCGGAGCCGGACCTGCAGAGCGAACTGTTCGCCAAGGTGGTGCTCGCCCTGATGCTCGACCGGCCGGCCGACGGCTACCTGGACGCCCAGCGGGCGGCGCACCTGCAGCGGATGCGCGAGCTCACCGATTTTTTTTTTTACCGACTGGAGGCTGACCTGCGATGGATCGACCACACCGCGGCCCGGCTGGACCTGCTCGCGCGAGCGGTGCGCCGGTGACCGCGGACCTCCCCGCCGTCGCGGCGGACCCCGGAACTGCGAAGATCATCGAGGCGCGGAACCTGGAGAAGTCGTTCAGCGAAACGCCGGCGCTGCGCGGCGCCTCGCTGGGAGTCCGGCGGGGCGAGATCGTCGCGGTCATGGGGCCGAGCGGATCGGGCAAGTCCACCTTGCTGCACTGCCTGGCGGGCATCCTGGTCCCCGAGGAGGGGCAGGTCTGGTTCGGCGGGCAGCGTCTTGACACGCTGAGCGACGACCGGCGCAGCGCGCTGCGCCGGGACCGGTTCGGGTTCGTGTTCCAGTCCGGTCAGCTGGTCCCCGAGCTGACCGCGGAAGAGAACGTCGCCCTGCCCCTGCTGCTGTCTGGCACCCGCCGCGGCCCGGCGATGACGGCGGCCAGGAAGTGGTTCGGCACGCTCGGCCTGGACGGGCTTGAGCACCGCAGGTCCGGGGAGCTGTCCGGCGGGCAGGCACAGCGCGTCGCGCTGGCCCGCAGCCTGGTCGCCGTGCCTGAGGTGCTGTTCGCCGACGAGCCGACCGGCTCCCTGGACTCGGTGTCCGGGGAACTGGTGATGGACCTGCTCACCGCCGCCGCCCGCGAGCACGGCACCACCGTGATCCTGGTCACCCACGACGCCCGGGTCGCCGCCTACGCCGACCGGGAGGTCGTCGTCAGGGACGGCAAGGTCAGCACGCTCACCGGGGCCAAGCCGTGATCGGGCTCGGACTGCGGCTGGTGATCAGCGGCGGCCGCGAGGCTGTCATCCGGCTGCTCGTCCTGGCTGCCGCGGTCGGCCTCGGCACCGGCCTGCTGCTGACCGCCGTGGCCGCGACTAACGCGGCCGTCACCTGGAACAACCGCCACGGATGGTTCTGGACCGGCACCGCGTCCGTGCCCCCCGTCCCGGCGACGGCGGGCGTCGCCCCGCTGTGGTGGCAGCCCAGTGCTGACACCTTCGACGGCCGGCCGATCAGCCGTTTCGATGTGGCCGCCACCGGCACGTCGTCACCGGTGCCACCGGGCCTCCCCCGTGACCCGGGCCCGGGCCAGTACTACGCCTCGCCCGCGCTGGCCGCGCTGCTGCGCAGCACCCCGGCGGACCAGTTGGCCGGCCGCTACCCCGGCCGCCTGGCCGGGGTGATCGGCGACGCAGGGCTGCCGTCGCCGGACTCGCTGGTCATCATCATCGGGCGCACCCCGGCGCAGCTGGCGCACACCCCGGACAGCGTGCAGGTGACCTCGATCGCCACGGCGGTGCCCGGCAATGTCGGGGGCCACGTGAACCCCAAGGGGCTGGACTACGTCCCGCCCGATCCGGGAGGCGGGCAGAGCGCCGTCGACCTCCTCTTGTCCGTCGTGGCGCTGGCCATCCTGGCCCCGGTGCTGATCTTCATCGCCACCGCGACCCGGCTGTCGGCCGCCCGCCGCGAGCAGCGGTTCGCGGCGATGCGCCTGGTCGGCGCGACCCGCAAGCAGGTCTCCTGGCTCGCCGCCACCGAATCGACGGTGGCCGGGGTCGCGGGGGTGGCGGCCGGCTTCGGGATCTTCTTCCTGCTGCGCATCCCGGTCGCGGGCATCCCGTTCATCGGCCAGCCGTTCTTCCCCGGCGAGCTGTCGCTCAGCCTGCCGGACATCCTCGCGGTCGCGATCGGCGTGCCGGTGGCCGCCGCCGTGGCGGCGCTGCTGGCGCTGCGCCGGGTGCGCATCTCCCCGCTGGGCGTGGCCCGCCGGGCCACGCCGCCGCCGCCGCGGGCCTGGCGGGTGCTGCCGCTGCTGGCCGGCTTCGCCGAGCTCGGGTTCTTCACCGTGCATGGCATCCCGGCATCCGCGGGCGGGCAGGTCCCGGTGTTCGTGCCCGGCTTCCTGCTCATCATCGCCGGCCTGGTCCTCGCGGGCCCGTGGCTCACCATGGCCACCGCCCGGGTCATGGCCCGGCGGACCAGCCGCCCCGGCACGCTGATCGCCGCCCGCCGCCTCGCCGACGACCCGAGGGCCGCCTTCCGCGCCGTCAGCGGCCTGGTGCTCGCCCTGTTCATCACCACCGTAGCCGTGGTGGGCATCACCACGTGGAACGCCCAGCATTTCACGCTGAGGGGCAGCGCCGCTGAAACGAACGTACTGACGGACCAGATGGCGGGCCAGCAGTCCGGCTCCGCGTCCCAGGCCAGCGCGGGACCAGCCGCGCCCGCCGCGCCGCTCGCGGCGGAGCTGAGCGGGATTCACGGCGTCCAGGGGGTGGTCGTGGTCCGCGCGGACCCGGGGCTGACCATCCCCGCGGCATTTCACAACCTCGGCGCCAATCCCGGCAGCACCGGTCCGGTTCCGGCAGGCGTGGTCTCGTGCGCGCAGCTCGCGGCGGTTCCCGCCCTGGGCCGCTGCCCGGCCGGGGCGACGGCGGCGGCGTTCCCGGAAGACGGGTTCGCCGGGCCGCTGTACGGCGTGGACGCCGCCGGGATCACCTGGCCAGCCGCGAACGTCCGGGCCGCACGGCTGGACAGCCTCGCGGTGGACACCATCAATGTGGCGACGAACGGCACCGTGCCAGCGGTCGAACGGGCCAGGACGGTGCTGGAGAACGCACACGCCTATGTCGCCTATCTCGGCGACGGCGCGCCGTCCACCGTCGGCGAGCTGATCGCGCAGTCGAGTGCCACCAACAGCGGCTACCAGCAGCTCGCGAACACGGTGATCCTGGTCAGCCTGCCGATCGCCGGCTGCACGCTGGCGGCGGGCATCGCGGCCGGGCTCGCCGACCGCAAGCGGCCGTTCAGCATGCTGCGCCTCACCGGCGCCCGGCTCGCCACGCTGCGCCGCGTCGTCGCGCTGGAAAGCACCGTCCCGCTGCTCGCCGCCGCCGCCGTCGCGATCGGCACCGGGTTCGGCGCCACCGCGATGTACGCCTCCCTGGAGATGCAGCACCCGATGGTCGCGCCCGGCGCCGCCTACTACCTCCTCACCGCGGGCGGGATCCTGGCGGCCCTCGGCATCATCGCGGCCACCTTCCCGCTGCTAGAACGCATCACCGGACCCGAGGTCGCGAGAAACGAATGAACCTACTTCCCCGTATCGCGCCGTCATCGCGCTCGATGGCGCGGGCCCGGGTCAGTTACCGGCGCGGCTGTACGGAGCGCGACCCGGCGGCTGCTCGGGGCGCGGCCCGGCTGTCACCTCCGGGATCTGGTGTTCCACGGCCTTCTTGCCGAGCTCGAACTCCTTGCCGTGATGGACCACGGTCAGCGGATCACCGTCGAGCAGCTCGTACTTGGCCCGGCTGGAGGAGATCGTGACGCGGAGCCTCCGGCCCCGGTAGCGCAGCCGGAACCTCAGCTCGATCAGGCCGCCGGGCAGGTGCGGGCTGAAGGCTAGCGTGCCGGCTCCCGCGCGCATCCCGCCGAACCCGGCCACCAGCGCCATCCACGCCCCGGCCAGCGACGCCATGTGCACGCCGTCGGAGGTGTTGTGCTCGACGTCCCTCAGGTCCATGAGCGCGGCCTCGGCCAGGTAGTCGTGGGCGAGGTCAAGCTGGCCGACCTCGGCGGCCATCACGGACTGCGTGCAGGCCGACAGGGACGAGTCGCGCACGGTGAGCGGCTCGTAGTAGGCGAAGTTCCTGGCCTTCTCCTCGGCGGTGAACATCTCCGGCCGCATGTACATGGCCAGGACCAGGTCCGCCTGCTTGACGACCTGCTTGCGGTACAGCTGGAAATAGGGGTAGTGCAGCAGCAGCGGATAGCGGTCCTCGGGGGTGTTCTTGAAGTCCCACCGGGCGTAGTCGGTGAACCCCTCGTGCTGCGGGTGGACGCCGAGACGCTCGTCGAACGGGATGTAGATCGCGGCCGCCGCGTCACGCCAGGACGCGGCTTCCTCCGTCGACACGCCGAGCGCCTCGGCCGCCTCCGGCAGCTTCACGGCCAGGTCGGCGGCGCAGGCCAGGTTCCGCTGCGCCATCAGGTTGGTGTAGATGTTGTTGTCCTTGACCGCGCTGTACTCATCCGGCCCGGTCACGCCCTCGATCCTGAACCGGCCCATGGCGTCGTGCTGGCCGAGCGACCGCCACAGCCGCGCGGTCTCGACCAGCAGCTCGAGGCCAACCTCCTGCTCGAACTTGGCATCCTCGGTGGCGTCCAGGTAGCGGCAGACGGCGTCGGCGATGTCGGCGTTGATATGGAACGCCGCAGTCCCGGCGGGCCAGTAGCCGGAGCACTCCTGGCCGCGGATCGTCCGCCACGGGAACGCGGCCCCGACCAGGCCGAGATCGGCCGCGTGCTGCTTGGCCTCGGCTAGCACGAGATGCCGCCAGCGCAGTGCGTCGGCCGCGGCGGAAGGATGGGTGTACATGAGCACCGGCAGCACGAAAGTCTCGGTGTCCCAGAACGTGTGGCCGTCGTAGCCGGTCCCGGTCAGGCCCTTGGCCGCGATCGGCCGGTACTCGGCCCGCGCCCCGGCCTGCAGGATGTGGAACAGCCCGAAACGCACCGCCTGCTGGATCTCGGCGTCACCGTCCAGCTCGACGTCGGCACCTTCCCAGAACCCGTCCAGGTAGGCTCGCTGCTCGGCCAGCAGGCCGTCCCAGCCGGTCAGCTGAGCACCCGCCAGCGCGCCGACCACCTGATCGATGAGGGCGGGCCTGGACCGCCCGCTCGACCAGCCGTAGCCGATGTACTTGACGATGTGCAGCTGCTGGCCAGGCGAAACCTCGGCCGCCACGGTCAGCCGGGCCAGATCGGGATAGGACTCGACCCGGCGCGACATCCGCTCCGGCCCGTGGATCTCGTGGGACATCCCGGCCGCGATCCGCAGCCCGCTGACCCGCGTCTTGTGCACCAGCAGAGCCCGGGCCGGCGAACCATCGTTAGTACACTGGTGCTCCTCGCTGACCAGCGGATTCTCCAAGATGGCCGCCAGGCGGGGGTCCTTGCCCCGCTTCGGCAGTTCCTCGTTCGTGACGATCTCGGACTGCAGCACGAGCCGCAGTTTCTGGTCCACCGGCTCGACCGTGTAGCTGATCGCCGCGATCGCGCGCTGGGTCAGCGACACCATCCGCACTGACCGCACCTTGATCCTCGCCCCGGCCGGAGACGACCAGTCCACCTCGCGGGTCAGCGTGCCTGCCCGCAGGTCCAGGACGCGCTCGTGCGAGTGCAGCGTGCCGTACCTGATGTCGAAGGGCTCGTCGTCCACGAGCAGCCGGATGATCTTGCCGTTGGTGACGTTGATGACGGTCTGCCCGGCATCCGGAAAGCCGTATCCTGCCTCCGCGTACGGCAGCGGCCTGACCTCGTACACCGAGTTCAGATAGCTGCCGGGCAGCCCGTGCGGGTCTCCCTCATCAAGGTTGCCGCGCAGTCCGATGTGCCCGTTCGACAGGGCGAAGACCGACTCGCTCTGCGCCAGAAGGTCCAGGTCGAGTCTCTTCTCGACGAGCCGCCAGGGCTCTGCCCCGTAGGCCGAGTGCTTGATCATTGGCCCCCCTGGCCCGGCTGCCCGTCCTGGTCGAGTAGTTCTGCCAGGTCCTTCACCACGATGTCGGCTCCGTGCTTCCTGAGCTCCTCCGCCTGGCCGACCCGGTCCACGCCGACCACGAGCGCGAAGTGACCCGCCCGGCCCGCTTCGACGCCGGCCAGCGCGTCCTCGAACACCGCCGCGCGGCTGGCCGGCACCTTGAGCTCCTCCGCCGCGGCCAGGAAGGTGTCAGGCGCCGGCTTGCCGCGCAGGCGGCGTTCCGTGGCGATCACCCCGTCCACCCGCACGTCGAACAGACCCGCGATGCCCGCGGAATCGAGCACCTGCTGGGTATTCGCGCTGGAGGACACGATGGCGGTCAATATTCCTTTTTCCCGCGCCGCATGGATGTAGGCGATGGATCCTTCGTACACCTGAACGCCGCCGGCGGCCAGCTTCGCCAGGACCAGATTGTTCTTGCGGTTACTCAGCCCGTAAATGGTGGGCGTCCCCGGCGGGTCATCCGGCGTGCCCGCAGGCAACTCGATGCCGCGGGAGGCCAGGAAGGCCCTGGTGCCGTCGAGCCGGGGCTTGCCGTCTACGTAGGCGTCGTACTCGGCGTGCGGATCGAACGGGACGAATGCGGTTCCCGTGCTCTCGGCGTACGTGCGGAGGAACTCGTCGAACATTTCCTTCCACGCCGCCGCGTGCACGATCGCGGTCTGGGTCACCACGCCGTCCATGTCGAACAGGCAGGCCGCAACCTCGTCAGGAAGCCCGAACATTGCCCCTCCGCGTAAGCTACGCCGGGAAGTCCGGCTTGTCCTGGAGTACCTCGAGGTCAGCCTTGGCCAGTTCCTCGATGTTGACGTCCTTGAAGGTGACCACGCGTACGTTCTTGACGAACCTGGCCGGGCGGTACATGTCCCAGACCCAGGCATCTCGCATCGTAACCTCGAAGAAGACCTCACCGTTGTCACTTGACCGGACGTTCAGCTCGACGTCATTAGTGAGGTAGAACCGGCGCTCGGTCTCGACCACGTGCGTGAACAACCCGACGACGTCACGGTACTCGCGGTAGAGCTGCAGCTCCATCTCCGCCTCGTACTTCTCAAGGTCCTCCGCGCTCATGCGTCCATTCTCCTCTCGTTCTGCCCCGATGCACCCGCCGGGCTGATCCCCGAGGCCACCAGGGCCTCGGCCGGGCCAGCGGCAGGGGGATCGGCGCTCCCCTCGAGCTCCGCGCCGTCCGCGAGCTCCGCGGGGCCCATGAGCTCCGCCGCGTCCACGGGTGCCAGCGGGCCCACGGGATTCACCAGGCCCGCCGCCCTCGTCACGTTCACGAACGAGTACCGGTGCACCGGACTCGGCCCGTGCTCAGCCAACGCGCGTACGTGCTCATCGGTGACATATCCCTTGTGCCGGTCAAAACCGTATAGGGGATAACGTTCGTGCAGGTCCCGCATCATCCGGTCCCGGCTGACCTTGGCCACGACCGAGGCCGCCGCCACCGACGCGGTGACCCGGTCGCCCTTCCAGATCGCGAGCCCGGGTACGCCGAGGCCGCGAACCGGGAAGCCGTCCGTGAGCACGTACCCTGGCACGGCGCGCAGGCCCGCGAAGGCGCGGCGCATGCCGGAGACGTTGCACACATGCAGCCCGGTGGCATCGATCTGGTCAGCCCCGATGACGACGACATGCCAGTCGATGGCGCGGCGGAGCACCTCGACGTAGGCTTCTTCCCTCACCTGCGGGGTCAGCAGCTTGGAATCGGCCAGGCCGGGCATCCGCCGGATGCTGGCCGGATCGAGCACGACGGCCGCCACCACGAGCGGGCCCGCGCACGCTCCCCGTCCGGCCTCGTCGATACCGGCCACAGGGGCGAACCCGGCCCGGGCGAGCACGGCTTCGTAGGCGCCGAGCCCGCCGTCACGCCGAGGCGTATGCCCCGGATACCTGGGATACCGGGTCCAGGCCGGGGCTACCGGGCCGGAAGGGGCTGAGGGCGCTGAAGAGGCCAGGCGGCTGACGGCCGGCGCAGCACGATCGCGGGTCATGACACTCCGCAGGGTACGCCAGTTCGCGTCCTCGCGCGGTCAAGGCCGCCAGGCCCCAGAGCGGCCGAGGCGCGTCCATATGCAGTTAGATACGTATGTGGTGACAGTATGAGCGGGCGAGTGCCCCTGACGCTGGCGTGCTGGGACTACGACCGGACGGCGGCCCTGGCGAACGGGGACATCAGGCCGGACGGCGTGGACCTCACCTACCTGAGCCTGCCGGTGGAGGAGACGTTCTTCCGGATGCTCAGGTACCGCGAGTTCGACGCGGCCGAGATGTCCCTGTCCTCCTACGTGATCAGCCTGCTCGACGACGGGCCATTCATCGCGATCCCGGCGTTCACCTCCCGGGCGTTCCGGCACAACGGCATCTACGTCCACGCGGGCAGCGGCATCACCGAACCGGGCGACCTGCGCGGACGCGTCGTCGGGCTGGCCGAGTACCAGCTGACGGCGAACGTCTGGATCCGCGGCATCCTCGCCGAGCACCACGGCGTGCCCGTCGAGTCCGTCCGGTACCGCACCGGCGGCCTGCACGAGCCCGGCCGGGTCGCCAAGGTCGCGCACGACCCGCCGCCCGGCGTCCAGATCGAGCCGATCCCGGCCGGCCGGACGCTGGCGGACATGCTCGTCACCGGGGAGATCGACGCGCTGTACACACCGCGGATACCCCGCCCGTTCGGGGAAAATAACCCCCGGGTGCGGCGGCTGTTCGCCGACCCCCAGCGGCACGAGGAGCAGTACTACGCGGCGACCGGGATCTTCCCGATCATGCACGTGGTGGTGCTCCGCCGCGACGTGTACGAGGCACGCCCGTGGCTCGCGCAGTCGCTGTTCAAGGCGCTAGAGGAGGCCAGGCAGACGGCGGCCCGGCGGATGGCCGAGACGGCGGCGAGCCGGTACATGCTGCCGTGGCTGTACGCGGAGGCCGAACGCTGCCGGGAGCTGATGGGACCGGACTTCTGGAGCTACGGCCTGGCCGGCAACGAGGCCGCGCTCAGCACGTTCCTGCGGTACTCCTCCGACCAAGGGCTGGCCCGCCGGCGGCTCGCCCCGGCGGACCTGTTCGCCCCCGAGACCAGGGAAAGCTACGTGATCTGATGTCGCTCGCAGATCTACCCGGAGCTGCGCCGCCGTCAGCTCACCGGACGGCCCGGGTCCGGCGCCGGGTGATCCGCCGCCGGACCCGGCGCTGCAGCCAGGTGACGGGGACGGCGGCGGCGAAGCCGAGCGTCAGCGGGAGGGCCGGGCTTGACGGCTCGAGCCGGGCCGAGAGCAGGCCGGCGGTGCTGGCGCTCCCGGCTGCGGGCGGGGCGGCCGCGGAGTTCAGCTTCGACTGCTCGAAGGTGGCCGGAATCGGCAGTATCCGCCACCGGCTCGGCGGCCAGATGATGACGAAGGCCCGGCCGATGACGGCGTTCTCCGGGACCGTGCCGCCGCCGGGCTCGCCGAGGTGATCCCGGGAGTCGTCGGAGATGAGCCGGTGGTCTCCCATCACCCAGAGCCGGCCCTGCGGCACGACGATGTTGAACCTGATCTCGGAGGGGGCATCGCCGGGGTACAGGTACGACTGCTCGGTCAGCGGAACGCCGTTGACCGTGACCCAGCCCTGCGCGTCGCAGCAGGCCACGTCGTCGCCCGGCAGCCCGATGACCCGCTTGATGAGGATGTCTCCGGGATGCCCGAAGCCGAACATGCTGGCAAAGCCGTCGACGAACTTCTCAGCGAAATTGGTGTTGGCAGGCAGCGGCCCCGGGTCCCATGAGCCATCCCCGTTGAACACCACGATATCGCCGCGGTGAATGCCGCGAACGTCGTAGACCAGCTTATTGACCAGGACCCGGTCGTTAATCTCGAGCGTGTTCTCCATCGACCCGGACGGTATGAAGAAGGCCTGGATCGCGTACGTCTTGATGACGACCGCCAGCAGCAGCGCGACGACGACCAGGATCGGGAACTCGCGCCAGAACGACCGCTTCTTGCGCGGGCGCGGACCCGTCCGACGCCCGCCAGCCCGCGCCCCAGACGCCTCGGAACTCGTGGACGCCGCCTCGTCGTCCGGCGACGCCTCCGCCGCAGTCGCACTGGCGTCAGCCGCATCGTCAGCCGCGTCGTCGGCCGTGGCCTTCGCCACCGGACCTTCGGCTTTCCCGCCTGCGGCGGGACTGGACGCCTCGGACCCATTGCCCATCAGGATCGCGGCGTGGTGACCCCGGCCCTCGGGCCGGGGAGGAAACGCCGCTTCACCTCCCCCGGAATGTCAGTGGCGTTCGCTAGTGTGTTCGCATGTCCCGATACCGTCTGCTCCCATGCCACGCCGACGTGAACGCGGCCAGGAACATCGCGGCGGGACACGCCGTGACTGCGCGGGGAGGCGACGGGGTAGCCCGGCCCGTGAACCGCGAACCTCACCTGCTGCTCCAACCGGCGTAGTAGCTGGAATCCCCGCCCTCAGGCCGGGGAGGATGTCAACTGCGCCCCTTCCGTCCGCGAGAGGGCACCGGGACCTAGACGGCTCACGCAGACCCGCGCCCCTCGTCGGGGTTCAGTGTCATCGTGTCGAGCTTAGCGCCATATCCTGGCCACTGGACCGGCAACCCCGCGCCAGCGGCAGGTCAGGTAGGCCAGGCAATTGCCTGCGTAAATCACATTTCCGCACAATGGGAGGCCTTTGCGACGGCGGCTAAGCGGGCCTAGGACGGCGGCCTTGACCGCCGCCGGTCTCGACGGCGCCGGCGCAGCAGGAGCAAGGGGGCTCCGATGACACCGGCGGTGCCGGCCGCGCCCGCCACCGGGACGGCCGCCACGCCGCTCAGCGCGGCCCCGCCGACGGTGACCGCGGTCCCGCTGACGCCGAGCACGGCCGCGCCGGCCGCGCCCGCGTGCAGCGAGGCCTGCTGGAAGGTCGACGGGATGGGCAGATCGCGGACCTGCGACGGCGGCCAGATGATCAGGAACGCGCGGCCCACGACCTGGCTCTCGGGTATCGCGCCGCCGCCCGGATCCTCCGGGTGAAAGCGCGAATCATCGGAGTCGCTGCGGTGGTCTCCCATGACCCACAGGTGGCCAGCCGGAACCACCTCGCTGAACTTGGAGGAAGGCGGGTTGCCGGGGTACACGTAGGAGCCCTCGCTCAGCGGAACGCCGTCGACCGTCACCTTCCCGTCGGTGCAGCACGCCACGTGATCGCCGGGCAGGCCGATCACTCGCTTGATGTAGTAGGTCTGGTTGTCCTGCAGTCCGATGCCGGAGAGCACGTCGTCGAAGATCCGGACCACCGGGTCGCTGGAGGGCGGCGGGGCGTCAGGGCCCCACGAATCCTGCCCGCTGAACACGATGATGTCGCCGCGCGCGATGCCGCGGAAGTGATAGACGACCTTGTTCACCAGGACCCGGTCGCCGACCTGGAGCGTGTTCTCCATCGACGCGGACGGGATCCGGTACACCTGGACGATGAACGCCTTCACCAGCAAGGTGAGGACGGCGGCGGCCACCACGATGGTCAGCAGCTCGCGCCAGAAGTGCTTCTTCTTCTTGGCCGCCGGAGCGCTCTGGCCCGGTTCTTTTTCCGGCTTCGACGTGCGGGGCGACGCGAGAGTGTCAGGATCGGTCTGATCGTCCATCGGCTGCCCGCCGGGCACGTCAGCTACCGGTCTGGTCGCGACGCTCCTTGATGCGGGCCGCCTTGCCGCGCAGATCCCTCAGGTAGTACAGCTTGGCGCGGCGCACCTTGCCCCGGGTCACCGGCTCGATCTTGTCGATCGACGGGCTGTGTACCGGGAAGGTCCGCTCGACGCCCACGCCGTAGCTGACCTTGCGGACGGTGAACGTCTCCCGAGACCCGCTGCCCTGGCGCCGGATCACCACGCCCTGGAACACCTGGATCCGTGAGCGGTTCCCCTCCGTGACCCGGACGTGGACCTTGAGCGTGTCCCCGGGCCGGAAGTCCGGGATGTCGGACCGGGTCTGGGCCTGCTCGATTTCGGCAATCGCGGTATGCATGACAGCGGTTTCCTCGGTGGTGGTCGTGTGCGGGCACCCGGCGGCATCCGGCTCGCGCCAGGGGGCCTACGGGGTCCCGGGGCCAGGTGCCTGAAAAGACAGCGGACTTCAGTGTGCCATATCTTCGCCGCTAACCGGTAAGCCAGCAGCAGAAGGGCCCTCCCCGGAGCGGTGCTCACCGCTCTGCTCACCGCTGGCGAACCCGGCCTCGGCCAGCACCTGGAGGTCGCGCCGGTCTAGGTCACGCAGGGCCCCGATAAGATCCGGCCGGTGGGCGGCGGTCCGGCGCAACGCCATATCGCGACGCCAGCGCGCGATCGCGGCGTGGTTACCCGACAGCAGGACCTCGGGCACCTCGCGTTCCCGCCAGGCACGCGGCCGGGTGTAGACGGGTCCCTCGAGCAGCCCGCGCATGTCTCCGTCGCCGCCGAACGAGTCGTCCATGGCCGAGGACGCGTTGCCCAGGACGCCAGGCAGCAGCCGCCCCACCGCTTCGAGCATGACCAGCGCGGCGACCTCGCCGCCGGCCAGCACGTAGTCGCCGATGCTCACCTCGTCTACCGGCATCCGCGCCCGCATCACGTCGGCGACCCGTCCGTCGATGCCCTCATACCGCCCGCAGGCGAACACCAGCCACGGTTCGGTCGCGTACCGGGCCGCCGTGTCCTGGGTGAACGGCACTCCGCTCGGCGTCGGCACGACCAGCCGGACCCCGACACCCCCGGCTGGGATGATCTCGTCGAGCGCGTCGCCCCAGACGTCCGGCTTCATCACCATGCCGGGGCCGCCGCCGAACGGCAGGTCATCCACGGTGTGGTGCACGTCCTTCGCCCAGCGGCGCAAGTCGTGCACGCGGAACTCGATGTCGCCGCGCGCCGCTGCCTTCCCGATCAGCGAGACCCCGAGCGGGCTGCCGAAGTATTCGGGGAAGATCGTCACGATGTCGATGCGAAGCCCCACGCCCTCTCCTGTCTTTATTATCCCGAACGGGCTGTGGGGCGCTATGGCGCTTGCGCTGGGTCGAGCAGGCCGGGGGGCGGGTCGATGACGACAACCCCGCCCTGCACATCGACCTCGGGCACGATCGCCTTGACGAACGGCACGAGGGACTCGCCTTCCTGACCGTCCGTGCGGCGCACCACCAGCAGGTCCTGGCCGTAGTGGAGCACGTCCGCCACGACGCCCACCGGATCGCCGGCGCAGGTCCGCACCGAAAGGCCGATCAGCTCGAAGTCGCGGAATTCGTCGGGGTCACCGACCTCCGGCAGCTGGCTCGAATCCACGCTCAGCCAGCGGCCGGTCAGCTCGGCGGCCGCGGTCCGGTCGGTGACCCCGGCGAACCCGACCAGCAGCTGTCCCGAATGCCAGCGCGCCGAGGCCACCGTCAGCTGCGCGCCCGGCTGTTCACCGGCCGCGGGCTCGTCGGCGCGCTCGGCAACATCCAGGGTGGCGCCCACGGCGAACCGGAGGTCAGGCTCATCGGTCCTGACCCCCATCACGACCTCGCCGCGGATCCCGTGCGGACGGCCGATGCGGCCGACGATTACCCGCATCAGGTCAGCGGACCTCGTTGGCGTCCAGCAGGTCGATCCGGACATAGCGGCCCTCCGCCAGGGCGTTGATAACCGTCCGCAGCGCCCTGGCGGTGCGCCCGCCCCTGCCGATGACCTTGCCGAGGTCGTCGGGATGCACCCGCACCTCCAGGACGCTGCCCCGGCGCAGCGTCCTGCTGGCTACCTGGACGTCGTCCGGATACTGGACGATGCCCCGGACCAGGTGCTCGAGGGCTTCCTCAAGCACGTCAGGCTCCGCTCCCCGGCTCGTCAGCTCCGGCCTTGGCGTCAGCGGCCTCCTCGCTCACCGCGTCAGCGGCAGCCGCTTCGACGGCCGGGGCCTCGGTGTCCTCGACGACCGGGGCCTCGGT
>JGI12270J11330_10000458_pt1 | contig 31558 bp, 25 predicted proteins | sample PeaSoiMetSII2010_FD_11330 | JGI IMG/M metagenome (IMG submission 11330)
TCAAGAACGGCCTGGTCGACATCACCGGCTGCGCCGCGCAGGCACTGACCCTGGTCGGCGCCAGCTACCAGGCCACCTGCACCACCAGCAGCCTGCCGCTCGGGCTCAATTCCATCACCGCCATTTACAGCGGAGATGTCCTCTACGCCGGCTCGACCAGCACGGCGCTGAGCCAGAACGTGCTGACAGTTACGACCACCACCCTGCACTCATCGAAGAACCCGATCAACCTCGGGCAGTCGGTGACCTTCACCGCCACGGTCGCCCCGACCGACGGCGGCGGCACCGTCGAGTTCAAGAACGGCCTGGTCGACATCACCGGCTGCGCCGCGCAGGCACTGACCCTGGTCGGTGCCAGCTACCAGGCCACCTGCACCACCACAAGCCTGCCCCCCGGTTTCAACCACATCACCGCGATTTACAGCGGCGACACGCTTTACCTCGGCTCCACCAGCGCGGCCCTGACCGAGCACGTGGCGCCCACCGTCACCATCGTGACCACATCCAAGGACCCCAGCTACGCCGGTGTGCCGGTGACCTTCGTCGCGGTTGTCCACCCGACCGATGGCGGCGGCACGGTCACCTTCAAGGACGGTGGCATTGACATCCTCGGCTGCATCGCGGAGCCTTTGCTGCACTTCGGCGTCCTGCACTACGCCTCGTGCACGACCAGCAGCCTGCCGGCCGGAGCGGATTCCATCACAGCCCACTACAGCGGCGACGCGAAGTGGTCCGAGTCAACCAGCGCGCCGCTGATCGAGACCATCCTCCGCGCCCCGACCGTGCTCACCACCGAGATCAGCATCGACCCGCTGCATCTCTACACGGTCTTCGGCACGCTCGACAGCTTCGGCAACCCGCTCGCCGGCGAGTCGCTCACCTTCACCGCTGGCCTGACCACGCTGTGCACCGCCACTACTAACAGCACGGGCACCGCATCCTGCGTCCTGACGCTGGCTGAGTCCGACGCCATCCGGGCGAACGGCGGCCGCTACATCGTCACCTTCGCAGGAACACCCGACTACGCCCCGTCCACCGCCGACGGCGCGACGATCACCCGGGGCGGCTGACCTGATGGGCTGACCTCAGCCCGCTCGGCCGTAGAACACCATGATCACGGGCCGAAACCGCCGAAGATAGCGGGTTTCGGCCCGTGATCATGACAAGTCAGATGACCACGTTCGACTTATTGGAGTTGGGCGCAGCTGACAAAGCGCCCGGGCGGGGTGGCCGGCTCTAGATGCCGGCGCTCCGGGGACGTACGCTCACAATTTGTGACTTCGTTGAGCTGCCTGACCTTTCTCAGTGACTTCGGCCTCGAAGACGGTTTCGTCGCCGCCTGCCACGGTGTCGCGGTGCGGATCGCCCCGGCTGCTCGGATCATCGACATCACTCACCTGGTGCCACCTGGTGACGTTCGCCGCGGCGCCGCCGTGCTCGCGCAGACGGTGCCCGGCATGCCGCCCGCCGTGCATGTCGCCGTCATCGACCCGCGCGTCGGCACCGCCCGCCGGGCGATCGCCGTGCAGGCCGGCCCAGGCATCCTGGTCGGCCCGGACAACGGCCTGCTCTCCTGGGCGATCACCGCGCTCGGCGGTGCCAGCCGCGCGGTCCTGCTGACCAACGACGCGCTGTGGAGTCACCCGGTCTCGCCGACCTTCCACGGCAGGGACATCTTCATGCCCGTGGCCGCCCACCTGCTCACCGGCACTGCCCTCGCCGATGCCGGACCGATGATCGATGTCGCCGATCTGGTGATGCTGGCGCCGCCGACTAGCCGGATGCACGACGGCGAGGCGGAGGGCGAGGTGCTTTCGGTGGACCGGTTCGGCAACGTCCAGCTGTCAATCGCCGCGCCAGCCGCCGCCGAGCTGGGGATCAGCTTCGGCTCCTCGCTGCTGATCCGGTGCAACCGGCGTGAACTGGTCGCTCCTTATCTGGAGACCTTCGGCTCGGCGGCCCCTGGCGAGCTGGTCGCCTTCACCGACAGTGCGGGGCTGATCTCGCTGGCGGTGAGCAACGGCAACGCCGCTGAGACACTGTCGCTGCCGCCCGGTGCCCGGGTCAGGATCGCCGCGGCTCTGCCCGCCTGACGAGCGGTCCGCAGCGGCGCGCCTGGTGCGAGAGTCCCCCGGCTTAGCCGGCCGGTCAGGTCCGCCGCGCGGAGCACCGGATGGGCGAAATTGGCTGCATCTAGCGAAGTCTCGTCACTCGCAAGCGAACCAATACGGACGTGGCAGAATGCGTGTTACGCATCACGGAAGGCAACGACGGCGTGCCGCTAGGACTCCCCAGATTCGCCAGGATCGCGGCCGTGATCTGCTTGGCGTCCGCACCAGTCGCTCTGGTTAGCATGCCCGCATTGGCCGACTCGCTGCAGCAGCGTGAGTGGTGGCTCGGCGCACTGCATGTGACCAAGGCCTGGCGGATCAACGAAGGGTCCGGCGTGATCGTTGCCGTGCTGGCCGATGGCGTGATCGCTGGCCAAGCCGACGTGGCAGGCTCGGTCATCTCAGGACCGGACTTCACCGGCTCGGGACGGACCGCCGGCAGCCCGTACTTCGGGCTGGTGGGCACCGGCCTGGCCAGCCTGATCGCAGGTCATGGGCACGGCAAGAAGTGGGCGGCCGGCGTCCTCGGCATCGCCCCGAGAGTCAGGATCCTCTCCGTCCGGGTCACCTTGAGCCCGGGTGACCCGCTCTGGACTGACGCCAAGGTTACCTCCAGACTGCCGGATGCGATCGCACGCGGGATCCGCTACGCGGTGCGGCACGGGGCGAGCGTCATCGACCTGCCGACCGACCCTGGCATGCCCGGCACGACCGGCTTGGGTAGTGCCGCCGCCGCGGCCGGCGGCAGCACCGCCGAGCGGGCGGCCATCGCCTATGCCGTCAGCAAGGATGTGATGCTGGTCGCGCCGGCCGGTGACAACGCCATGACCGGCGACGCGGTGACCTTTCCAGCTGCGTATCCGGGAGTGGTTTCGGTCGGCGCGTTCGACCAGAGGTTCGCTCTCGCCTCCTATAGCAGCCGCCAGCCGTACGTCACCCTGACCGCCGCCGGCGAGGGAATGGTCGCCGCCGCCCCGGCTGGCTATCAGACGATGGACAGCACCTGGCCGGCCAGCGCCGTCGTGACTGGCATCGCGGCGCTGGTCAGGTCGCAGTTCCCCAACCTGACGGCAGCGCAGGTCGGCAACGCGCTGATCGGCGGCCCGGGGTATCGGCCGAGCGGCGGGAAAGCCGAGGGATCGGGCTACGGCACCATCGACGCCGAGCGAGCGCTCTCCCGCGCCGCGAACATATCGCCGCCGCATGCCCGGCCCGCGGGCTTCGGTGCGCTGCCGCGCAGCAGCCCGGCGCTGCCCGCGGTGGCTTCGTCGGCGGCAGTTGTCACGCGCAACCTGCTGAAGGACGGGGCGATCTCCGCTGGCGTGCTGGTCGCGCTGCTGGCGCCGATCGTCGCCTACGGCTGGATCACCCGACGGCGGGACCGGCAGACGGCTCTGGCTGTGGCCGAACGAGGCCGTCGGAACCCGGCACGCCCGGATCGCCGGACGCTGCCCGCCGACCCGTTGCTCGAGTTCTTCGGTCCGCAGCATGCCCGGCCGGCCGACCCGGCAGCCGGCGCACGGTCGGCCATCAGCCCCCGGTTCAGGCCGACCCCCAAGCTCGCTGGTCACTCGGCTCTACCAGCACCGCTCTGGCCGAGACAGCCGACCCAGCCGACGTTGCCGACCCAGCCGACACTGTCAGTCCAGCCGACACTGTCAGTCCAGCCGGCGTTGCCAGCCCAGCCTGCGTTGCCAGCCCAGCCGGCGTTGCCAGCCCAGCCGGCATTGCCAGCCCAGCCGGCGCATTCGGCCCGATCGGGCCTGCCGACCCGGTCGGCTCTGCCTGCCCGCGCACCTCAGCAGGCCCGCTCACCTCATGAGGCCCGCTCGCCTCACGAGGCCCGCTCACCTCATGAGGCCCGGTCGGCTCGGCCGGGCCGATCGGCTCGGCCGGGCCGGCAGCTTCCGCCGAGCCATACAGCTGACCAAGCTCCCCTGGCGGCGCCGGTGACCCTGGCAGCACCAGCGATCCCGGCACTGCCAGTGGTCCAGGCTGGTCCGCCCTTCGCGGCTCGCTCGCAGACGCCAGGCACGCCGGCACCGCAGACGAGATCGGATCTGTTCGGACCGGGGTCAGGAAGCGGGCCAAGGCCGGCCTTCGGTCCGGATCCCAGTCCCACCGTGCGCCATGCCGCGGTTTCCGGCTCTCCGCCCTGGGAACCCGCCCCGGAGCCAACCTCGGCACTTCCCTGGGCTGCCATCCCGCCAGCGCAGCCGGGCAGCGGCGGGATCGGCAGCGTGGGGCCACCGAGAGTTCCACCAGAAACGAGATGGCAGGCAGCTCAGCCGCAGGTGTCCGCCGCGCCCGGCTCGCTCTTCGCCCCCATCCGGCGCGGCCCGGCAGGTCCCGAGGCCGGGCCGGTGACAGGTCCGCGGTTCGTACCGCAGAACACCGCGCCTGATTCCGCCGGACGTCCTGACTCCACCAGGCGTCTTGACTCTGGCGGAGAGTCCGACACCGGCCGCCCGGATACCGGCAGCCGTCCGATCTACGTGTGGAACCCGACAGCGTCGACCGACACCTTCCCGGCCGTCGACGCCGAGCGGGGCTGATCGCACCGCCTGGATGCTACGTCGGCCGCTTCGTCCGTGTCGGCCGGATCGACTGCGTCGGTTACTTCGACTGCCCGGGCTTCTTCGACTGCCCCGGCTCCTGTTCGGCAGCCGCCAGCTGTTCCTTGCGCATCGAGGCGTAGATCGGCACGAACTCCTGGCCAGACAGCTCCTGGATCGCCTCGATCACCTGGTCGGTGACCGCGCGCCGCTGTCTGGCTCCGGCCGACTGATCCCGGTACCCATCGAAGAGCAGCGGCTTGCCGATCCGGATCTGGATATGCCCAGGGCGCGGCACCTTGCGGCCGGGCGGCAGCATCTTGTCGGTGCCGACCATCGCGACCGGGATCACCGGCGCACCTGAGTGCAAGGCCAGCCAGCCGATGCCGGTGCGACCCCGATACAGGCGCCCATCCGGGGACCTGGTGCCCTCCGGGTAGATGCCGAACAGCGCACCCTGGCGGAGCAGGCCGAGCGCGGCCTCCAGCATCTCCTGTGCGGCTCGCGCCCCGGCCCGGTCCACCGATAGCTGCTTGGTGGCCCGCAGGTAGGCGCCTGCGATCCGCTCGATCGGCCGTGTTCCGGTGAAGTACTCGGATTTCGCGGCAAAGGTGACCGGGCGGTTGAGCATGAGCGGCAGGTAGATGGAGTCGACAACCGATAGGTGATTCGACGCCAGGATGGCGGGACCGGATTCAGGGACGTTCTCCGCACCGATGACTTCGGGCCGGGCGAGCAGGCGCAGCCCGGGGCCCAGGATGACCCTCGACAGCTGATACTTCACCCGGTCCTCCCGGTTACGGTGCTATTGACCGGCACTGCCCAGATTAGCCCGCTCGCCCAGGTGGGGAGGCACCTATCCTTCGCCCAGGTGGCGCGGCATCGACCCCCCGCCCTGGTGCAGCCGCATCGACCCCGCCCTCCGCTGGCACTGCATCGACCACCCCGCGTCCCGCTCGGGCGGGGTCCGATCGCCCGGACCCCGGCGGCTGCGCCCCGGCCGGCGGCGGGGGTCCGGACGGCCGGACCCCGCCGGACCCCCGCGGCTGCGCCCCGGTAGGCGGCGGGCCGGCCTGACCCTGCCCGCCGACTGTCACCGCGCCGGCGCCGGACTCGGCCGGCAACTGGGCGACCCGTACCACCAGGGCGATCGCAAGCGGCAGCGCGATCGGCAGCGCGGAAGCCGCCGCGCTGACTCCTGAGTCGTCCACCAGCCAGCCAAGCACGACCGCCAGCCAGACCGCGAACAGCGACGTCCGGAGCAGTGCCGACCGGGAGCAGGCTGCCACGAAGGTGCGCAACCGTAGCCGGCTCGGCCAGGCCAGCATCAGCCCGGTCACCACCGCGACGACCGGCACGACCGGTGTGTACCAGGTCTTGGTCAGCGACTGCAGGTTCGAGCTGACCTTCCGGTGCAGCGTGCCCCCGGCGTGACCGTGCAGCACCTGCCCCACGAACGTACCGAGATGCGACGCCCCGATCGCCGGGACCAGGTAGTCAAGCACGGCGAATGCTGACACGAGCGCAATGCCGCTGACCCCGATGATCAGGCCCCGCCGCGGGGTGATCCGGACCTCGGCAATGGCTGCCAGCAGCACCAAGAACGCGGGTACCAGCGCGATCGTCCCGCCCACTTTGGCGCCGAACCCTGGCCAGCCAAGGACCACCACGCTAGCGACGGCAACGCCGCCCGCCGCGGTCAGCGCCGCCCGGCGCGAGCCGGGCCGGCGCGAGCCGGGCCGGCGCCGCAGCGCGGCGGCCGCTGCCCAGGTCGCGGTTAGTATTCCGGCCGTGGCATAGATGCAGACCGCATTGTTGCCGACGCCGTAGAAGCGGCCTGCCTCGAGCAGCGACAACCCGAAGGGCGCGCCGATCTGCAGCCGCGATCCGGTCATCACGTCGATCGCGATCACGGCGAGCGTCACGGCGGCGGTGAACCCGGGCGGGCCGAACGGGTCGCGCCGCCACGGCCCGGCCATCGCCACCACGGCGATCACGGCGGCCCAGGCGAAGCCGAGCCCGTAGAGCAGCAGCCCCGGGTGCGGCCACTGCTCCCAGGGCAACAGGCCGGCCAGGAACGTGCCGACCGGCACGGCCCCGGTGAACACCGCGGCGGCGGAGTACCAGGCCACCCGGCGGCGTACCCGCTGCGCGCCACCACCCCGCAGCGCAAGAGCGATCAGGGCGAACAGCACCGCCTCGGCGACACCATAGAACAGGAAGAACCAGCCCACGATGGACCGGTAGACCTGGTCCGCCGTGTCTTGCCCGATCATCGCCTTGACCGCTGCGGCAAGCGAGCCCCGGCCCACCGCAGTCAGCGTCAACGCGGTGGGCGCCGCGGTCCCGGCCGGTGGCGCCGGGAAACGCGCGTGCCGCCAGGAGAAGATGCTCGGCGTCAGGTCGGTGATCACCACTACCCCGGGCTGCCTGGTCGAGGTCGACGTGAGCAGCCCGTTACGGTAGCCGGGTCCGTTCACCACGACGACGCCAAGGTGCGGCCCCGGCTCATCCCCCGTGGACGCCAGCACCACGATCGCCCCGGGCGGAGCCGCCGCGACGATCCCGCCGACCGCCCGATCGGCGGCGCTGAGCGCGACCGCGCGGCTGGCCTGGGTCTGAATCGCGCTCGCCCTCGGCCGACTCCCGGACGCCGCCGCTGGCGGCGGCAGCGCGCCAAGGTCGATCACGGTCAGCGGGCATTGCCGCAAGACCGTCAAGCCTGAAGCGGAACGGCTCGCACTCGGCAAGGCCGGCAGGTAATGCGGGACGTCCCCGGCGGGGTTGGCGAGCGCCAGCGCGGCACCGGGTCCGATCGCGGTAGCGCAGCGTCCGGCACCGGCCGCCGAGCCCAGTAGCCCCCACCACGGGCTGTAGCTGAACGGCCTGTTCAGCTGGATCAGGCCGGGCATCGCCGGGATCCGGGCCGGCCCGGCTGCGGTGTGCGATAGCAGGACGAGGCGCTCGACGGAAGGCAGTCCGGGGCACGGTCCCGACGTCGGGACTTGCTCGCTAGACCCGCTGGCCCTGGCGCCGGAATTCAGGGTCAACCACGCATCGGCCGGGCAGGTCACCGGCCAGATCGTGGTGGTGGCCAACGTGCCGGCCGCGCCGGTCCCGGCGAGCCGCCAGATCGCCGGCGTCGTGGCGGCCGTGATATCGCTCCACCGCAGACCGCCGATGCCGATCACGATCACCGGGTGGGCGGAGGCCCGTGCTTGACCCTGCGACTCCGCCGCGGCTGCGGCCGGAACCACGCCGCTGGCCAGCAGCGCGGTGAGGCCGACGGCTGCGGTGGCGATCATGCCCGCCACGGTCCGTTTCACCTGTCAAAGGTATCGGCCGTGACCGCCTCAGCGGTCCTGGTCCGCAACCAGCGCAGCTGTTTGGCTACCCTGGCTGGCTAGCTCTGGCACTTGATCCAGGCGATGAAAGGTCCGCCGGCCAGCGAGCCGGTGGGCTGCACGGTGATGACGCCGATCGTGACACGATGGGGTATATGAGAGTTCGGCACCAGACAGGTTGGCATGCCGCTGAGGTGCCAGCTTCCCGGCTTGTTCTGCCACGGGGTGGGAGTGTCGAGTTGGTAGGTCTGCTGACCACCGCTCTTGGGTTTGAAGACGAATTGGGTGCCTGAGCCGCCCGTCTGCAGCTTCACGTAGGTCACCGTGCCGATCTCGGCCGCTGGCGTGGCCGTGTTCTGCGGCAGCGCGTGCCCGACAAAGACGCCGACCACGATCAGGACCACCCCGAACAGCAGGGAGCGTCCCCGCTGAGTTACATCCGCCATGCTGGCCATGCCGCTACCGCCTGCCGATCAGCCGCCAGAGAATCGACCCAGATATGTCCCCAATCTGGATTCACCGTCCAGAGTGCACCGGATCTGACGGTACTGACCATATGACGGAACTGGCTGCGACGTCCTCAGCGACTCGCGGAGGCGAGCACCCGGTCTCGCGGGTTGCCCGGCGGCCAACGCCGGCGAGCCGGCCGGTACCTCTGGCGCTGGTGCACTGGCACCCTGCACAATGGTCGATTCCAACCGGGCGGCGCCGAGCGACGTCACAGGTAGGAGCGTCCGCCACGGATCCAGACCAAGGAGTCGCATCATGAAGCTAACGTCACTGGCAAGCCGACGGCTCGCCGCCGGAGTGGGTCTGGCCTGCGCGGCCATCCTGCTGCCCACGGCAGCGCTGGCCTCGTCCGCAGGCTCCGACGCACCGGCCCATCCAGCCCTGGCAGCATGCCACGCCGTCGGCACCGAGGTCTGGAATGCCGCTCAAGGCAACGGGGCAGCAGGAACGATCTACTACGAGATCGAGATCAGCAACGTAGGGCACCACACCTGCACACTCAAGGGCTACCCCGGAGTCTCCGAGCTCAATATTCATGGCAGCCAGGTTGGCCTGCCAGCGACTCATGGCGGCATTAAGCCCCTGGTCACGCTCGCACCCGGGGATACCTCGCATTTCGTGCTGAGAGTCGTGGACGCGGGTGCGGTGTGCGCGCATCCGGTTAACGGCTCGACGCTGCGGGTCTACCCGCCCGGTCAGAAAGTCGCCCAGTTGCTCGGCTTCCCCAACCAGATGTGCCCGCGCCGGTCGACGATGTCCGTCGACGCGGTCCACCCAGGCACCGGAATCCCGTTCTACTCGCTGCACTGAGCCAGCGCTCACCGCACTGAGCCAGCGCTCACCGCACTGAGCCAGCGCTCACCGCACTGAGCCACGCTCGCTGCGCTGGGTCTGGGGCCGGCTCGGGGACTGACTGCTACGTCAGTCCCCGAGCGCGCCCGGGCTGGACGGAACGTCGATCGCGTGCTCCTGCAACGCGGCGAGGGGGACGACGTCGAGCGCCCGCTCGTGCGTGGACGCCAGGACCACATAGGCCGCAGCGCCGTCGCGGTGCGCCCTGAGCCAGTTCACCGCAGTGACGCACCAGCGGTCACCGGGCACCAGTCCTGGGAACCTGTACTGCGGCATCGGGGTGATCAAGTCGTTGCCGATCCGGCGCTGATGCTCAAGGAACTCGGTGGTAACAACGGCGCAGATAGTGTGGCTGCCCAGATCCTCCAGGCCGGTGTTGCAGCACCCATCGCGGTAGAACCCGGTGACCGGGTCGGTGCCGCACGGTTCCAGATCGCCACCCAGTACATTCCGGTCGCTCATCCCAGCAGTATCGCGCACGGCCAAGCGACCATGGCAGACACAGTTCGACCAGTACCCGGCGCCCGACCAGCGCGAGCCTTGCGGATGCCCAAGCCTGGACCGATTCCTGGCCGGCCGGGCGGGGGCCGGGCTAGGTTGGCTGGCGTGTCCGGAACGGCGACAGCTACCGTGCGGCTCGTGCTGCTGGCGGCGGGGTGCCTGCTGGCGGCCGGCCCGGTCGCGGGCTGCGCCGTCACCGGACCGCCCACCGCGCAGCCCAGCCACTCGGCTGCCGGGCACCCCACCGGGCGGCCGGCCCGGCCGGGTCCGTCTCCCGGCGGCACGGCGCCGGTCAGGGTGGTGCCGGTGATCGGCCGTGACCCGGCTGCGCTGGCCAGCCAAATCACCGCCGCGGAGCGGGTGCTCGGCGAGGGCGGCGCGCCGGATGCGGTGATCGCCCGCCAGGCGCTGATCGTCCAGCTGGCCTGCCTGCGGCTGACCGCCCACCCGGGCTGGGCGAACGTGGTCCTCGGCGAGGTCCGGTCGGCCCAGCGCGCGGCCGCCGCCGCCGACATCGCGGCCACGGCAGACCTGGTGGCCCTGACCCCGCCGCAGCCCCGGCTGCCGCCCTGGCGGATCATTGCAGCCCAGCCCCTGGCCGTGCTGCGCGCCGACTACCAGGCCGCCCAGGCAGCCACCGGCGTCGGCTGGACCTACCTGGCCGCGATCAACTTCGTGGAAACCGACTTCGGCCGCATCGCCGGGCCGAGCACCGCCGGAGCGCAAGGACCCATGCAGTTCCTCCCCGCCACCTGGGCCAGCTACGGCCACGGCGACATCCACCGCCCCCGCCCGGCGATCCTGGCCGCCGCCCGGTTCCTGCTCGCCCACGGCGCGCCCAGCGACATCAGCTCCGCCCTGTATGCCTACAACCCCAGCTGGCTGTACGTCGACGCGGTCCTGCGCTACGCCCGCCAGATCAGCGCCAGCCCGCACGCCCTGACCGGCTACTACCACCGCCAGATCATCTACCGCCTGGCCAGCGGATGGGTCCTGCTGCCACCCGGCTACGGCGCCAGCCGCGCCGTCCACCCCATCCCGCTGCACCCGTGACCGCCGCGCACCATGGCCCGCGCGATCACTTTGGCAGCCGCAGCACGGGCAGCCAGTACCGCCCCGGCCGCGCGCGCCACGGCCGGGCGGGCACGCCGACAGCGCGCGTGGGTCCGCAGGCTGCTGTCGGTTGCCGCTGGGGTGCTGGCGGCCAGCGGCCTGGCCATTCCGGCTGCGTCCGCCAGTGGCGGCCCGATGCGGCGTGGTCAGCCATTTCCGGACCACCACGTCCGGGGACATACTCTTCGGCGGCGGCGGCCGGGAACCGGTTCTTCGGCGGCTGCACCGGCGACCTGGCCGGCTGCACCACGACTAGCCCGCGTGGCGCGCTCGACGGCGCCAACGGCCTGGCTGTGACCCGCGACGGCGCGAACCTCTACGCCACCTCCTTCTCCGGCAGCGTGGTCAGCCACTTCACCATCCACGGGTTTCGCTGCCGCCCGCCGGTAACCGAGCCAAGCGCAGCCCAGCTCTCACGGGAGACGCCCGCTGGCGTTACCAGGCTGCGGGAACCGCGGGACTGCACCGGTCATGGCGACCACGACATGACCGGTGCCCGTAACGGCCTCCGAAGTCCGCCCAGGCCCGGCGGCAGGTTTGTGCGGCGTTACCGAAAATCCGGGCCTGCGGCGGCCACCTGCTCCGATGGCCGCCGGGATACGATCTCGCCGGCGAGCGGCGCGATCGCGGCGACGATCTGGGCGACGGTGCCATCCGGGACGCCCGCATCGCTGAGCGCAGCCACCAGATGCCCGGCAACCAGGTCGAAATGCTCCTGGAATATCCCCCTGCCTCGGTGCACCTCCCGCATCGAGGCACCCCGCCACGGCCCCGGCCCGCCCAGCGCAGCCGCGAAGAACTCAACCTGCCGCCCCTTCAGCCTGGACATGTTCGTGCCAGCGAAGAACCCCCGCAGTTCCGGGTCACCCAGAATCCTGACGTACAGGTCATCGACGACCCCGGCTAAGGCGGGATCTCCGCCGATGGCCTGGTAGATCGTGGGCTCGGCCGCCATGCTCATCACATACTCCTGTCCTGAACCAGCCACCGCGAACAGGCACCCGAGATGATTCAGACCCTGCCCGCAGCGCACCGGGACCTGGCGTCCCGGCATACCCGCCATCATCGCCCCCAGCACCTGTCCGCCGCATGGGTACGAACACCCAGACTCCTCTGCGGCCACTACCCACCCGACGCGGCTAGATACCCACTCAGCCAGGCACCCGGCTCGGGTGCGATGGGAGGCACGTCGGCCCGGCCGCGGGCACAATCCGGACGTACATCGTCCGCAATCGCGCGTACCGTGCCTGGCATGGCCATCGCACGCTTCCCGAGCATCGTCATCGACTGTCCCGATCCGGGTGCCCTGGCGGCCTTCTACGGCGCCATGCTGGACTGGAAGGTCGAAGCCTCCCCCGGCTGGGCTGAGGTCCGCGCGGACTACGCGCTCCACGCAGTGAGCCGGGCACTGAACTCGTCGACGAGCCAGTATCCAAGATCGACGGAGTCGAAGTGCTCATGCCGCGGAGCGCTCGCCGACACTGTCGGTTTGGTGGTAGCAGTCGGGCGGGGCCGCCGGTCTTCGCCCGCGGATGGCAGGATCGGGGCATGGAATTCTCGGAGGTCGTCCGCCGCCGCCGCATGATCCGGCACTATTCCAGCCGCGCGCTGGCGCCGGACGTTATCGAGCGGGTGCTGGCCAGTGCGCTGCGTGCACCATCGGCGGGCTTCTCCCAGGGCTGGGCGTTCCTCGCACTGACCGACCCGGCGGACCGGGCCAGGTTCTGGCCCTTCGTACCCACCCGGGTCGAGCAGACCCCGACGATGCAAGATGCGCCGCTGGTGGTGGTCCCGCTGGCGCACAAGGCTGCGTACCTCGAACGCTACGCGGAACCTGACAAGGGATGGGCCGATCGCGCTGAGGCTCGCTGGCCTGCGCCGTACTGGTACATCGACACCGGCATGGCCGCGCTCCTGATGCTGCTCACCGCGGTAGACGAAGGACTCGGCGCCTGCTTCTTCGGGATCATGCCCGACCACCTGGATCCGTTCCGCGCCGAGTTCGGGGTACCTGGTGACTACGACCCGATCGGCGGTATCACGGTCGGGTACCGGGCAGATGACATCCCCGCGCAGAGCCCCCAGGTCACAGAGCGCCGCCGCGCCGCCGCCGATGTCGTGCATCGCGGGCAGTGGGGCCGCCACAGCTGATCGGTTAAGCACGTGGTTGTTGCCCACGGTTGGCTAGCAGCCGAGGTCTACGAGAAAGCCCTGGATAACTCGGAGCGCAGGTGTGCTGGGTGCGGGTCACCGCGTCAGGTCGCAGCCCGCAGCTCTGAGAGCCTGATGCTCAGATGAACCTGACGCGGTAGATCAACTGCGCCCAGCACGACAGCGGTGATCTGCTGGCCAACGGCTGGGTAATCCTGAGGGTCCACTGACTTGCCAGGATCCATGACACGCGAAAGCTCGACGAGCCCGATAACCGGATCGCCCAGATCGACGAAAACCCGAACGCATGATGGCTCAGCACCACGCCCGTCGCGACAACCCCGCTGGTGAAACGCGACTTCGCCGCTGCCCACTCTTCGCCGGTAGGTTTGCGGCACTCCCGAAGTGCACGCCACTCATCGGAGTCCGCCTCGTCCACGGCCACAAGGATGCCGCAGCATCCCGCCGAACACGACCGTCCCCCGAGCCCATCGTCGAGTAACTGCCGCATGGTGCGCGGCGGCCGCTGCCTGGTTCGGCGGCCGGCTGTGGCGCGGGACTTCGAATGGCTTGTGGCAAGGTATCTGCGTGGAGGAGCGATTGTGGTCCGCCTATGACCAGATGGCCGCNGATTTTGCGCGGCATGCGGAGGACAGCGCCTATAACGCGCATTACGACCGGCCGGCGGTTCTCGCCGCCATGGGACCGGTCGGCGGCCGCCGGGTCCTGGATGCGGCGTGCGGGCCCGGGCTATATCTGCAGGAGCTCGTCGCCTGGGGAGCCGAGGTAACGGCCTTTGACGCGAGCCTGGCCATGGTGGACCTGGCCAGGAAGCGCATGGCGAACCAGGTGCAGATCGACCACGCCGTCCTCGGCGAGCCGCTGCCCTACCCTGACGGCGCGTTTGACCTCGTCGTGTGCGCCCTCGCCATCCACTACGCCGATGACCGCGGCGCCGCGTTCGCGGAGTTCTTCCGCGTCCTGCGCGCAGACGGCGCACTGGTGATATCGACCCAGCACCCGACCGTGGACTGGCTGCGCAAAGGCGGTTCCTACTTCGACGTGAAGCTGGAGACCGACATCTGGCGCACGCCCGCGGGCGACCAGCCGGTCCGTTTCTGGCGTGAGCCGTTGTCGGCTCTATGTACCGCCGCTACCGACGCCGGGTTCCTGATCGAGAAGGTCATCGAGCCTCTCCCGGCGGAGACCATGCGCCAGCACTATCCCGAGGACTACCAGAAGCTGACCACTGAGCCCGGGTTCCTGATCCTCCGCCTGGTCAAACCAACCACACGGTGCCCCAACCCCGCATCGCTGAAGTCGTAGCCATCGCCTGCTTCTGCCGCCAACCGGGTGGCTGGCGGCCCTGGCGGCCGAGCGCGCGCGGCCGCTGGGCATCAGGTACCTGCACGCGGACGCCGCAGCCGGCGACTGGTTGCCCGGCATCCAGTTCGACATCGTGACCTGCAATTTCGGACTGTCCGACATCGATGACCTGGACAGCGCCCTGGCCTGTGGGTCCTTGCGTGGTCCGTTCGCGTGACCGTTGGGGTGGGCTGGTTGTGGCGGTGGGGGTGCCGCCGAACTGATACGTACCTGGAGTTCCTGGGCGGGCGGTGGCGGCCCTATACGGTGCTGGCCGCTGCCTATGACCTGAAGGTGTTCTTCGCGGTGGTCGCTAAGCCGCCGGATCAGGTCCGGCCTGCCGATGTGCTGGCGTTCATCACCGCGCAGCGCACGGGCCGCGCCAGCGCCGATGGCGTGCTGCAGGCGGTGGATCCCGGTGAGGGGCCTGCCGGGGTGTCGAGCGCCACGGTGCGGCGACGCCTGTCGGTCGTGTCGGGTTTCTTCGCGTTCTTGCAGGCTCGCGTTGACGTGGCAGCCAACCCGGTGCCGCGGGGGCTGCCGACCCGGCGGGAGCGGTCTCGTCCCGGTCAGGGTGTCCCTCTGGTGCGTGTTACTCGCCGACTGCCGAGGATCCTGGCCCCGGCCGAGGTCGATGCTGACCGCGACTTTGCGCACGCACCGGGACCGGGCCATGGTCACGGCGATGGTGCTCGGCGGGCTGCGGCGCTGCGAGGTTCTCGGGCTGCGCCGGGAAGACCTGCACGTCGCTGAGCGGCGGGTGTTCATCGCCGACGGCAAGGGCGGCCGGCCCAGGTTTCATGACGCTTCATGATCGCCCAGCCACTGGGATGCCCGCTATGCCACCGCTTGGGGCTGTTTGTCGAATGGTCACCAACGTGGTCGAGCCGGGGCCGTGGCGGCGAGGCTGCCCAGGTGGCTGATCAGGGTGAGCGCGGGCAGCCGGGCGAGTGTGTCCGAGATCTCGCTGGACGCGTACCGGCGGTGTTCGGCGGTGGCGCGCGGGTCAAGCGCGACGCTGGCCTGGCTGTGCAGGAAGTTCAGCCGGCCGGCGATGTACATGCCGAACGACCGCTCGTCGCGTAGCCGACCGGGGCCGCCCGCTGCATGGTAACTGGCGAGGGTCCGCACGACTGCGGCGTCATCGGCCCGGCCGTCATCGGTGACGTGCCAGAACATCAGGAGCCCGGCGAGCTCCCGGTCCGGGCAGGCGGGCCCGGCGTCGTCCCAGTCGAGCAAGACCAGGTCGCCGGAGTCCTGGACCAGCACGTTGTCGGGGTGCAGGTCCCGGTGGCAGGTCACCAGCCGCTCCACGGCCGCGGGAGTTACCAGATCTGTCAGGTCGGCCAGCAGGCCGGCCTGCCGGGCCAGTGCCCGGCCCCAGTCGGCTCCCTGGGCTCGGGCGGCTGCTGCGAGCTCGTCCCAGCTGGCCGGCCCCGGCACCGTGTCGTACCACGGGTCAGCCGCACCTTGGGCCGGCGGGGCATGTGCGTGCAGCCGGCCGGCCAGGTCACCGATCCGGGTGGCGAGCCCGGGGTCGGCCAGGTCAGCGTGCACGCCGTCGATCCAGCGGTAGAGCCGCAGCCAGGTATCATCGCCGTCCGTCGGCAGCGGGACCACAAACCGGCCATCGGCGCCGGGCAGGCTGTCGGGCAACCGGATCCCGGCTGCCCGCAGGTGCGCCGTGAACGCCACCTCCCGGCGTACCGACTCCTCGTCGGACCGCCGGAACAGTTCCTTGACCGCATAGCACTCGGTGCCCAAATCGAGGCACCAGATCCGTCCCGCCGCACCCCGCGATACCGCCATGATCGAGGCCCCAGGTCCTGCAGTCAGCCCGAACGCGGCGCAGACTTGCCCGACAGCCGTCCTGCCACTGTGGAACACGCACCCAGGCAACCATCAGCCGATGATCACGGCAACCGGATAATCCCTCGCCCTGCCAGGCGGCAGCGCGCCCACGCAAAAGACGTCCTTCTATGCCGCTCCCCGAGCGGCGCCGATCACCAGGCAGGTAGCAGGCTTTCGGTTCATGGCAAGGGAGCCTCAGCGGGGTGGCAGGTCGCTGCGGAGGCGATCAGGAGGACCAGCGACGCTGCGAGGCGGCATAGTCTTCCAGGCGCCATGCCATCGCTGACCGCGGCCTGATCGCGTAGACCACGTCAAAGTCGGGGTCGGCGCCCGGCAGGTACTGCGCGCCGGATCAGTTACGCCGATTCCGTCGAAGTCGGGGCTCTTCATGAGCAGGTCTACCGAGAGCACGGCTACGACGTCGTTCACGTCGCGGCCGGAACGGTCACCAGCCGCGCCGCCGCCATCGCCGATCTCATCGCCTCGCGTAGCTGATCCTGCTCAGACGGGCGCTCAGTCCCACTGGTAGCGGAGCGCCGCCGGCGCTGGGGGGTGCGCTCGGACAGGTATGGCGTGGCCGAATACGAAGCCCCACTGCGTCTTCTTGCTGGGCAAGAACCTGGGAGCGGCAACGGTGTAGCCACCGAGCTCGACGCGCTATCACCGGAGCAGAACCCACCGCGTGACGATGAAGACTTCCGCGATAACGTGACTAGGCTGGACGCCCCTGACGCCAGCCTGCGACCCTGAGCCGGTGAGCGGGTTCGAACCGCTGACCTGCCGCTTACAAGGCGGCTGCTCTGCCAACTGAGCTACACCGGCGGGAGACTGCACGCATGTTAGCCGACCGCAGGCTTGGCGTGAGAACTAAGGCTCCGACCGCTGACTCGGCCACGGCCGCACCGGAAGGTCGTGCCGACGAGATATGCGCAGCGGCCGGGGGCAGTCATGGCTCATGCTGCCCCCGGACCGCGCCTCGTCGACGCGCGGAGCGCCGACGGAGTCTAAAGGGTCAGGCGCCACCCGGCACCGTGTCGATCCCTCCCATGACTGTTCATCAGTTGTGTACGCCGACCTGCGTGACAAGGGCAAGGCATAGGGGCGACTTCGGATCAAATCCGGTGAACGCCCGCGCGGCAATCCGGTATTGACGCAGTTCAGCGCATAGAACCGGGTGATTCGTGGAAAACTCTCGATAGTCTCGAAGAACACACCTACCAAGGACGAAGCCAGCATGGGACGACCGCAGGCCCCGCTGGAGCGGGATGGCTCGCCGGTGCGTGAGTTCGCGTTCTGGCTGCGCGATCTCCGCAACCGCTCAGGCCTGACCTACGAGCAGCTTGCGAAGAACTCGCACTACGCGACGAGCACCGTGCAGGAGGCCACCTCTGGGAGCCGGCTGCCGACCCTCAAGGTCGTCACGGCCTTCGTGCAGGCATGCAACGGAGACGCCGAGGCGTGGGGCGCGTACTGGACGCAGATCCGGCGCCTGCTTGACCCCGACGCGCCCGCGGATATCGCCAGGTCAGTGGTACCGCCATGGGCCAACAGCATCGGCACTGGCCGGTCCGCCATCGCCGCTAGGCGTACGGCACCGGATGAAGGGCTGGCTGATTCCGGCCAAACCGCGGTGGAGGACCCGGACCGGTGGTACGTGGAGTCGTTCACCGCCCTGCTCCGGCTGGACGCTGATCCGATCGAGGCGGTCGAGCAGCGGGCAATCGTCGCGTCCGTCGACGGCCTCAGCGAGCTGTCGACGTCGATCAGCGTCCCGCGCCATCCGGATGACACCGGTCAGAGACACCAGCTGGAGGCCGAGCTGCTGCATGGCGGGTCACTGGAGCTGCGCGAGCAACCCTACGAGAGCTTCTTCCGGAACGTCATCGTGCTCCCTGAGCCACTGCACACCGGGGAGCGGCATGAATACGCCCTGCGGCTGCGCATCCCCCGCGGGCAGCCGATGGCCGCTCACTATGTACACGTGCCGTTCCATCGCACCGACTACTTCGAGCTGCGAATCCGCTTCAACCCCAGGAGTCTGCCGCAGGCGATCTGGAAGCTGTCCGGCGCCCCGACCGCAGTCATCTACCAGCGCGGACCGTCCAGCCAGACCATAACCCCTGACCGGTTCGGCGAAGTCCATGTCGACTTCCGCGATCTGAGGCCGGGCCTCGGCTACGGCGTGTGCTGGCTGGACGAAGAGTCAGCCGGATAACTCCGCAAGCGGCGCGGCTCAGCGCGGTTGCCCGCCGATCGCGCCTGAGCGGCGGCCGGCCAACCTCGCCCTAATATCGCCCGGATGTCGCCCGGTTCACGTCCACCCACCAAGACGAGTCCTGCCTTTCACTAGCAATGCCTGGCCAGGATCGGCCCGGCAATGTCGGTGAAGGGAGGGACCGGATGCAACCACACATCATCGTCTTCCTGATCACGTTGCTGCACGGGCTCGTCTAAGCGGGCGGCGGGCTGATGGTCGGCACCGACGAGCCCGCCTCCGGCCAATGAGGAGCACCTGATCAGCGCAGTTCCTGACTCGATTCTGCGCAAGTCTGAATCAGCGCCGCGAAATAGCGGCCGCGGGACCCTTGGGTGGCGATCAGCCGCCCAGGGTCCTGACTCATGTCCATTGCGGCCCGCACCCGGCCCGGCCATGCTCGGCCTATGCCGCCGATTCCCGACGAACCTACGGTTGAGCAGATCATCGCGGACCTGCGCGTGCTCAGAGAGCGCGGACTCGTCCGGCTGCGCCATACCGACCTTGGTGACCTGCGGAAGGCTGCGGCCAGAGCCGGCCTGACGGCGACGGCCGGCGGACACCAGGCCGTCGAGGCACTCCTACGCGCGGCCGTGCAGAATCTGGGCGGTGGCCAGCTCGGCTCGGCCGCCATGGCCACCTTCGGCCTGGACCGCGCCGAACGGGACCGGCCTGCCCAGGACCGCCGCCGCAAGGCCGCCCTGGTTTATGGCGTCAGCGTGGAGCGGTTCCGCAAGCACCATGAGCGGATCGTGATCGAACAGGTCGCCGAGGAGATACTCAAGCTCGTCCTGGAACCGGCCGCAACCCGACGGCCGGCTATCGGTCACCCGGAACTCGGCCGCCAGATCGTCCTGAACGGCCAGGTAGCCGATACCCANNTGAGGCTGGTCGTTCATGTCGAACCCGTCGAACTGCTGTCCNANGTCGACATCGTCGTCGTGCCACAGAACATCTACCTGGAGTTGCCGCCGCACTTCAAGTCCTCTGTCTCGGCCGCGATACGGCGGGCCGCCGCGGTCAAAAGCGCGGACGGCCAGATCGTCACTGACGTAGTGGCCGACGAGCTGCGGGCCTGGGTGAGCGAGCACGGGCGGCCTGGGCTGCCGGTGGCGGCGGGCACGGCCGTCGCGACCTCATCGGGTGAGATGGCGAGCCAGGGCGTGCGCAGGATCTATCACGTGGCCGTCACGACTCCGCGTCCTGGCACCAACGACTACGACGTGGAGCCGACGGCAATCGCTAACGGCGTGCGCAACGTGCTCACGATCGCGCGGCACGAGCGGCAGCTGTTCGACCCGGTCCTATGCTCCCTGGGATTTCCGCTGCTCGGGGCCGGCCGGGGCGGCCTGGATCCGGCTACCAGCTTCACCTGGCTGTGGTCGTCGCTGGAGCGCGACATCCGGGAGAATGGCCCGTGGGAGATCCATTTCATCACCCGCAAACAGGCCCTGGCCGATCTGATCGTCGCCAAGCTGGCCGATGCCGGAGTCATCCCCGCGCAGCCAGGCTAGGCCGGTCGTCGCCTGCTCCAGCGCTCGGCTAACTCGCCGATGGCCGGCCGCGTGCTTGGCCGGTTGCGGTTGATCACGTCGCTGAACGTCACGAGCCCGGCTTCCAGCGACTCAAGCGTGCCGGTGAGACCAACGCGCAGGCACTGGCTGCTGTGCGGTGCCGACCGCAGTTCCGGCAGAAAGAACGATGCCCCAGGCACGACAAGCGCGCCTGCGCTGCTCAGCTCGGCGGACACGTCCGAGGTAGCAACCGGCAGCTCCGGACACCACATCCACAGGAAAGGGCCGCCATCGGCGGCGTGGAAGCGGACAGGCACCTGTAGCGACTGACCGAGGATCTCGCGGGCGAAGCCATGCCGCTCCGCATAGGCCGGCCGCAGGAACTCCCGGCAGACCCGCGCGAGACGTCCTTCGGCGAGCACGGCGGCAGCCACCCGCTGCGCCAGCTGATGCGGAGCGATCGCCACCCGGGCCTGGATTCCCGCGAGCGCATCGATCACCTCTTCCGTCGCCATGGCGAAGCCGATCCGCTCGCCCGCGAATCCCGCCGCCGAGAGACTGTGGGTGAGGACGACGTGCTCGTTCCAGGGAACGCCGAGTTCGGCGAAGCAGAGCGCGGGAACCGGCGGCGCGTAGGCGCCGTCAATCACCAGCAGCGTGCCGATGCGCGTGCACTCGCTGGCCAGCTCGTCAAGCTGCGCGTCACTGAGCACATTTCCGGTCGGGTTGCCTGGCCGCGACAGCAGGACANCCCCGACGGAGCGATCGAGCTGNCCCAGCCTGGGCAGGTACCTGAAGTCGCCGTGATGGTCGTCCTGCACGTCAGGAAGGACCATGTCGTACTGAACCCCGGCGTGCGTCCGGTAACCCGGGTACTCGGGACCGGTGAACCTGACCTTCTTGCCGCGCTGCGCCATCAGCTCGCAGACATAGTAGAAGATGGCCTGCGACCCTGGCGCTACCAGCACGTTCCTGCTCGTCAGCGGCAGGCCGAAGTACTGCCCGTACTCGATGGCGATCACATCACGCAGTACGGCCGTACCGCGCACGTCGGGATAGCGGGTCACGCTATCGGCGAATGACGAGGCCAGGACCTGGTCATGGTAGGCATCGCGGAACAGCCGGGCGATTTCCGGCTGAGCCTGCGGCAGCCCCGAGGTCAGGTCAAGCAGGCCGTCTCCGGGCGCGAGCAGCTGCGGCCCGACGTCCGCCAACTCCTGCGCGGCGATCGGGCCGTCGCGGCTCAAGCCAGCCCCCGGCATTCCGCACCTCCAGGAAACCGATCGCCATTGGCACCCCTGACCGGTGCTTTTGACCGGTGCTTTTACTGTCAGCCGGGATTCCTCGCAAGGCAAGGCATATGGGCGTAATCCGCTAAACTCCGGTGAACCGAAAATCGCAGTCAGAACACCGGAGAATCGAGCAAATTGAGCGGGGTCAGGAAGGCTGCAAAGTCGGCCGGCACCTCGGTGGCCTGACTGAAATCCGGAACGGCGCCAGCTGCTTGTTGAGCCACCGGGCACCGTCGGCATCGTCAAGATCCACGGCCGCTCCTGGCGCGGCACGCAGGACTCCGGCCGGGCACCGGTCGCCGAACAGAATCAGGTTCCGGCCGCCGAGATCCCGGCCAGACGGCCACACGATGCCCTGAGCCCAGGCTGCCTGCTCCCGCAGCCACTGGCCCCACCGCCGGGTCTGCGGATACTCCGATGGCGGGGAGTGGATCAGCCACTCGTCCTGGCAGGCGGCAGCGAGATCCGCAGTGGTCAGCAAGGAGATCAGGGTCAGGTCAAGCACCGGCTTGAGCGCCGAGATGCGGTAGTCGGCTATCGACGCACGCCGGATCAGCCGCTCCCCCCTGTCGTTGAACGGTATGCCGCGGGCCAGTGTCTCCAGCAGCGCGGTCTGCTCCCCGGGCGCGGCGTAAAGATACGAATAGGGGTCGTCCGGAGTGCCGTCGAACCTGCCGCCCCGGAAATAAGGATCTGATCTAACCGACTTGAATGCCGGACCGTCCCGGTATTTCCGGTGCACTCGCCACAGCTGGGTCCCGGCGCCGAGCACTACGGCTCGGGGTGACGCTTTCCCGGTGATTAGCGGCGGAATGGGCGGCATCGCCTCAGCCTCCCGATATTCGGCTCGGGGCGGCTCGGGGTCAGCCGGTACGCCGGCGAACCGCCTCCCGGCTGCCCTGCACCCGCCCGTCGCTAGCCAAGTAATGTGACGATCAGTCCCAACTGGCGATGATGTACCAGGCCGCCGCTTGTCCCGCAGCCCCGGGTCCGCCAGGGGCGACTTCCAGTGCGATCAGCGCCAGCATGCGGCCACGAAAGACGCCCGCGCCGCCCTGGTGGCCTACCGCCCGGTGGCGGGGCACCGCACAGCGCTACTGCCTAGGACCCGCAGCGCTATGCTCAAGCCGCCCATCGGACGGACTGGCCACACCTACCGGCGTGATCGCCACTGGCCAGCCAGATCGACAGTAACCCGCCAATTGTGCGCATTCTGAAAAACGCCGGAAGTGGGCGAAAAAGCCATTTGCGTGTTACCGCAAACTTCCGCTCGTTAGGAGCTAGTATTGGCCAGGAATCCCTGCCTGCATCACTCAGAGTGAGTTGCGAACATGACCGCTGTTCCTGAGCAACGACCGTCGAGCCACGATCAACTCAGCGACTCTCATCCGATAAGCACGGAGGCCAGCCCACCGCCCGTTGCCAAAGATACCACTGTTGTCCTGAAACCGGTCTTCCGTGAGTTCTCTATTGACGACTTCAGCGACAATTCAACCTGGAACCGTCTCGCTCCCATTCTCAAAGGCAATGGCGGTTCTTACGGTCTTTACGGTCCGCGCGGCTCCGGAAAGTCGTGGCTCATGATGCGAGCCAAGTACGAGGCAGACCAAGGCCAGGGCATTGGCCTCTGGTTCCCGTGCCCTCGCAGGTACGACTCAAGGGCATTTCTGTCCGAACTTTCGGGCAAACTCGTTGACGAGATTGAGCGACGTTTCGCCAAAGATAGCTTGATCACACTCGCGCTACGTCGCGGACAAACACTATTGCTCTACCTGCTAGCGATTCTAATCATCATTGGCCTAACCATCTATGCGCTCCGTGAGCTAGCTCTTGCGCGTACGCATTCCGCAGCCCGTGAACTCGCCAATACCTTACCTGACTGGCTCTGGCCATCAGTCGGAGTAACGGTCACCATACTGGTTGTTCTCAACCTGCTCAGATTCAGACGGGACAATTCACCGAATGGGCGTTTGCTCCAAGAAGCACTGGCGCTGCGCGAACGTATTCGCTACACAGCCGGCCTCAGGCTTGGCTCGGAAATCAGCGTGAGCGGCAGCAGGTCGCTCATCGCCACATTCAGGCGATCACGAGAGAAGTCTCTCGAGGAGCGACCGAGCACGATTGCGTCGCTTGTCTCTGATTTCCGCAACCTTGCCGAGCAGGTCGCTGCCAGACTCCCCGGGCCGCTGGTTATAGGTGTCGACGAGCTGGACAAGATCGAGAATACTGCCAGCGTGCGCGGCCTGCTGCGCGACATTAAGGGAATTTTCGAAGTGACCGGAGTGCACTTTCTGGTCTCGATCAGCGAGGAGGCCGCGACCACGCTGCAGCTTGGACCTCTGCAGTCGACTGCCCGGAACGAATTCAACAGCTCGTTCTACACGGTGATCGAGTTGCCGCCGCTGGATCCTAGGGGAGCCGTCAAATTGCTTGGCACCAGAGGGCTCGGTAACTCTGATCGACTGGCCGAGGCGCTTTGTGTGCTTTCTGGCGGAAATCGTCGAGAACTCGTTCGAATGGCCGACCTGTGTGCCTTTAGTGTAGACCAATCTGACCTGCCTCTGGACGAGCGAGCAATTATCACATTGCTGGAGGCGGAGTCTCTGGCACTACTGCAAGAAATAATCAGAGACATTACTAATAATGGCTCGATCACGGAGCAGAATGATCCTAAATATGGCGCGTGGATTGCTTTGCCGCGTGAGCAATTTAGCTCAATTGAGAAATTTGTGCGTCTAGGAGAAAGTGCTATTCGCAATTATTGGACGCCGCATTGGGCGGACGCTGATCCGAAAGATGAGTTGGCTCATAAGCAAGAGCCGTGGCGGCGGCTGCTGGTCCGTCTTTTTGTCGCGGCGAAACTCCTCAGCTCGCCTGGCCACTCTGGTGCGCCAGATCTGCTCAATGACGACTCCGCGCTGATTAACCTCCGGGACATTCTGCTTATGGCGACGAATGACGCCGGTGTCGCGCTGCATATGCTGGCGTCATGGTTCAGAGCAGAGTTGCCGGAACCATATCGGCATACGCCGCCGAGTTTGGGACCTTGATTGCTTCGGAAGCACCAGTTTAGGAGTCGCAAGCGCGAAAGATTCGCTATCCGCAAATCGGGGCGCTACCATGACGTGGCAGTACATATCTAACCTGTTACGGAAGTGACTTGAGGGTGGCATGCGGCGCCGAGGATGCTGCGAGCACGGCGCGGGCGGAGTGGCCTGCGACGCTCGACGTCGAAAAGTCGATTGCTGGCGGATGGCGGCCGACGCCGTTTCGGCAGTTTATCCTCAAGCTACACAGTCGGTGCAATCTGGCTTGCGACTACTGTTACGTCTACGAACTTGCTGATCAAACCTGGCGCTCCCGGCCGAAGACGATGTCGAACGCGCTGGTCTCGGTCGCCGCAGAGCGTATTGCCGAACACGCTCGCAAGCACCGCCTGGCGAGTGTCCGCGTCATCTTCCACGGCGGCGAGCCCTTGCTCGCCGGAACGGACTCCGTTGTCGATGCTGCCCGCAAGATTCGCGCCGCCGTCGATGCGCGGGTGCGGGTCGATTGGTGGGCGCAAACCAACGGCACGCTCCTCGACGAGGGTTCGCTGGACGCTCTTGAGCAACGCGGCATCCGGCTCGGTGTGAGTCTCGACGGCGACTTGGCGGCGCACGATCGGAGCCGACGGTTCGCGAATGGGCGAGGAAGTCATCACGCAGTGGCAGAGGCATTGCAGCGGCTCATGAAGCGGCCAAGCATCTACAGCGGCCTGCTCTGTGTCATTGACCTCCGCGCCGATCCGATCGCCACCTACGAGGCGATGCTTGAATTCGGACCACCTGTCATTGACTTTCTGCTGCCGCACGGCAACTGGTCGGCACCGCCGCCTGGCCGACCCAATTCTGCTGCGGCACCTTACGCCGAATGGCTGATTGCAGTCTTCGACCGTTGGTACGGCGCCGCGTCGCGGGAGACCAAGGTCCGGCTGTTCGACGAGATCATTCATCTGCTGCTGGGTGGTAAGTCAGCGACCGAGGCTGTCGGACTGACGCCGACCAGCCTCGTCGTTGTTGAGACCGATGGCAGCATTGAGCAGTCCGATTCCTTGAAGTCCGCCTATGACGGTGCCGCCGCCACTGGCCTGCACATCGTCCGGGATTCGTTCGATGCCGCCTTGTGGCTCCCGCAGGTCGCGGCCACGCAGCTCGGCCTGGACGCGCTGAGCACGGAATGCCTGGCCTGCCCCGTGCGTCAGATCTGCGGCGCCGGACTCTATGCGCACCGCTACCGGGCAGGCAGCGGCTTCCGCAACCGATCTGTGTACTGCCAGGATCTTTACGCCCTGATCATGCACGTCAGGACTCAGCTGATCAGCGACCTGCGTACGGGTCAACTGTCCTGATTCAGAATGTGGCGACAAGCTCGATCCCCAGGTCCAGTCGCCGCCCGGCCACGGCATCTTGGACCTCCGGATGATCGTCGCCTAGCACCCGACGGAGCCGCTCGATGGTGTCGGCAAGGAGCTCGGCCGCGCGCTGATCCTGCCCAGTGGCCTTCAGGTCGAGAGCGAGGTTCGCCGCGCACGCCAGAGCATCCGGATGGTCAGGACCGAGGAGGGCCACGAGATCCGGCAGACTCTCCTCACCTCGTCGCGCAGCCTGCTCAACGTCCCCGAGCTCGGCGAGGGTCGAGGCCAGATCCACCACGCAGATCAGTGCATGGTGATGTCGGCCAAGTCGCTCACTTAGCCCCTTCGTCGCACCTTCAAGCAGGGTTCTGGACGCTGCTAGATCTCCCAGGCGTCGCTGGGTGATGGCCAGGTTCACGCTGCAGCTGAGTACATAAGGATGCTCAGGACCGAAGACATCATGATATCGGCGGAATGTATCCTCAAGAAGCTTGGCAGCGGGCTCAAGATCACCTGCCAGCCGCTGCGAGTTGCCCAGGCTGGCAGCGGCCGCCAGGGTTCTCGGATGATTCTCGGCACCGAAGTATGCTCGCTGGTACCGGCCATAGGTTTCCTCGGCCAGCGCCAATGCGCCTGAGAAGGCGCCGGTCGCTCGCCTGGCCATCGACAGGTCTACGCCCTGCTCCAGGACCCATGGATGGTTGTCCGGCAGAACACCTGCTCGTACCAGCCGACCGTATCCTTCATACGCCCGCTCAGCGATCTCGCGGGCTTTCGCATACCGCCCCTCTTCCAATGTCGCGCGCCCCAGGGCACCGAGCGTGAATAGCACGCGCGCGTGATCATCACGCCCGTAAGCAACAAGTTTCGCCTGGTAAAGCTCCTCCTGCAACTCCCTAGCGACCGCGTACCTGCCGCTGAGCTCAAGGGCTTCAGCGTAGTTATTCACTGCTGCGAACGTACGCGGGTGTTCGTCGCCGAACACGGTCTTATGATGCTGCAGCGAAGACGCTGTGAGTTCGAGCGATTTCGCGAAGTCGCCCCTTGCCCACAGGTCGATGCAGCGGCAGTTCAGCAGGATCAAGGTTTCTTCGTGATCCTCCCCTAGTACGGTGCGCATCCTTTCGAGCGCTGCGGTATCGAGGTCATAAGCCTCTTCATATCGGGCGAGAGCTTGGAGGACCTGAATTTTTAGCCGGGTCATCATGAGGACGTACGGATCGTCCGGCCCGGAATCCGCCGTCCATCGGATCAACGCCTTTTCGGCCGATTCGAGGGCACCCTCATAATCTCCCGTGACATAGAGGTACCGAACGACATTCTGGGCCAGATGGCGCACGACTTGTGTGCGGCACTCGACGACTTCGGAAGGTCCGGCGTGAGCCAGGAGGTCCTTATACTTGGGCCAACTCTCGGGCTCGTCTGGATTGCCCGGGTCGGCAGCAGAGAGAAGCATATGAACCTCGTGCCTTAGTACGTAGCGGGTATCGGAGTCCAGATCATCACGGATCACTCGCTGTATGATCCGGTGTACTTCGATGGTCTGGCGGTAGTTGTCGATTCTGGCGAGAGAATACCGGCCGAGTGCGCGAATGGCTCGGCCAAAGAGAATCGGGTCACTCAGGGTGGTTCGTAGCTGGGAAGTGAGGACATACCTTCCGCGCTCAAGCAGCTCTAGCTGGATCGCGGCCGGACCGAAGAAAGCGCAGCACTGGAGCAACTCCAACGCCTCTGGCGTCTGCGTGCGCAGCCTTGTCACCGACAGGCTCCAGGCCGCCGCTACCGGCAACGGATAATCTGAAGGAGCCGGGCCTTCTGACAGAATCCGGCTACCCTCCTTCTGAACCAGCCCTATGTATTCATCTACTCTCATGGCCGTTTCTACCAGCCATGCCGCCGCTTGCTCCAGGCCCAGCGGCAGGTCACCAAACTCGTCGGCCAGCCGGTCCGCGTAGGCATCGACGATTCCGGGAACGCGCCTGGTAAGGAACTGCATGCTCTCTTCGCGAGTAAATACATCAACCTCAAGGGCGTCCACTAGGTGCGCCCAGCCGCGGTTGCGCGAGGTGATGATGACATCTCCGGGACCGGTCGGGATGAGATCACGAATTGAATTCGGATGGTCAGCGTTATCGAATATGAGCAGCCAACGTTCATACGGATCGCCACGCCTAAGCGCGTCCAAGACCGCCGTCGTGGCGTCCTCGACGCGCCCAGGCGCCAGGTCGGTAATGTCCAGTCGAGGGGCCAGGGCGGCAATGGCAGAGCGAACCAGAGCGGTCTGGTCGGCCGGAATCCACCAGACGACCTGATACTCGCCAGCATAGCGGTGGGCATACTCAATGGCTAGCTGGGTCTTCCCCACACCACCGAGGCCATACAGGGCCTGGGTCGGTTGGACCTGCGGAACTGAGACGAGAGCAGTGGTCTTCGCGGCCACCCGCTGCCGCAGTTCGCTGAGAATCTCCGCCCGGCCGGTGAAATTTCTGTTGCGTGGCGGGACGTTCCCCCAGACCTTCGGCCTCACCGTCGCAGCAGACTCAGAACCTCCGGAGGTCACTTCACTCCTCTCCGTGCACTTGAGACGTCACGGCGCATCCAGTCGCGGTAAAGGCCACCATTGTACTGGCATCGCCCCCTGAAGCTGCCTGGCACCACCGCTCTCCGGCATGTGGCTGACAGTACCCGCGCAGCGTGGGAGTTAACGACGTTCCGTCGCGCTTGGCGACTTGTTTAGGCGGAGTCGCCGTGGCAGTAAAGATCATTTTACCTGCATCGATCCTGTATTCGGCGCCGGAACTGACGGGTCGAGCAGCGCGGACACGCCAAGAATGGCACGGTGATGGCAACGTCCAGCCCGTAGCATGTCGGAACGGCAGTCGCCTGATGCATTGCCCATGGTAAGAAGCCTCTGGTGTCGCCGCTAACAATGAGTCACCATGAGTTCAACTACCAACCTACCATACTGCACCGGTTGGGGTGGATAAATGATGTTATATACGTTTTGACCATTTAGCTTCGGCGAAGGGTAGACTGGCTTTCAGTGAAAGGAGGCGACCCGATATGACCGACGAACTACGCGACTTTCTGGCGATCGACGCGACTGCCTTGTCCGCTCGCGACTTGGGTGCCCTCGGCGACTCGGTCCTTGGTCATGCAGTGCGCCGAGTTCTTGCCGCCGGCCCTGCCAGCCAGGATGCGGGGGCAGACCCTGTCGCGGCCCACGACAGCCACATCTGATGGCTAGCCCGGCTGCGGCGGAGAGCGGTTTGTGGCAGTCTGGTCGCTCCTGCGCATGACCGATGGATGAGGTGCATTGATGGTGCAGACGTTAAATATTGGTTTTGTATGCATATCGATATCTTTGCCGTCCGGGTGTTCAGCAAGAGCTGTCGGTGACATGCGCGGTAGCGGTGCCGGTGATCTGCTCGGCGCTGTCGGCGGCGATCTTCGCGGCTGGCACGCTGCGGTCAGGCGTTCGCGGACCTTCGAGAACCCGAGGTGGCGCTAAAGGTGGCTCCGCGCACAAGTATGACGGATGGCCGGAACCGCGAACCGTATGTTGGACGGCGCTTCTTCGAAGTTGCCGACCAGGACATCTTCTTCGGTCGTGACCGCGAGTGCGCCGAGCTGAAGGCCCTGCTGGACAAGAATCCGATCGTCGTCGTGCTTGGGCCTGCGGGCTGTGGCAAGACTTCCTTGCTTCAGGCGGGACTAGCTCTTGTGCTCGGCGACGAAGCCGATGTACTGCCGACTGGCCATGTATCGCATGGATCGTCATTCCCGCTGGCATCGCTTCCCGATCACAATCCGTACATACTGTCAGTGCTCTCCTCGTGGTCCCCGGCTGAGTCGCGGGCCAGCCTGGCCCAGCTGTCCCTTGCTGACTTCCTCGACGAGCGAGCCCTGGCCGGCCGATGGTCCGGTACCCCGTCCCCGATCTTCGCGGTGATCGACCAGCTTGAGGAGGCCTTTTCTGATGCCCGCAACGTTCGGCAGCGGGATGCGTTCTTCGAGGACATCGCCACGGCAATACGGGCGGTGCCGCGGCTGAGAATCGTGCTGTCGATCCGCAGCGATGCCGTGTCCGAACTGGCGACGTATCAGCGACTCCTGGACATTGACGACCGGGCATACCTGCCGTTGCGCGCTCTGGAGCGCAGCGCCGCGATTGAGGCAGTTAAGTGCCCGATGGAGCAGGTCGGGTTTCGGATCTCAGCTGGCCTAGCTGAAGACATCGTGGACGAGTTGCTCACGACGCAGCTTGCCGACCGGGCAGGCGGCACCGTGGCCACGGTCGCTGACTGCGTCGAGCCCGCGCAGATCCAAGTGGTCTGCGCAGGCCTGTACCAGGCTGTGCAGCCGCACGTTTCTGTCCTCACCTGCGATTTCCTGGACGCTCACGATCTCGCGGAGCAGTCACTGGCGAGTTTCTGCGCCGATGCTCTCACCGAGATCGCCGTGACGCATCAGATCAGCGTCGCCGCGTTGAGCGACTGGCTAAAGCAGACGTTCGTCTCCTCCCGAGGGACACGCGAGTTCGTAGCGGAGACACTGCCCGCCACGGCAGGCATGCCGTACTCGGTCATCCGCGGACTGCGGAACCGGCACTTGCTCACCACGGTGAACTCGGGCGGAAGGTGGTGCGCACTCGCCAGCGACCGCCTGGTCACTGTTGTCCGCCAGCTCAGTGACCAATCGCCAGTCGACAGCAGCAAACCTGCTATCGACGCCGCCAGCCATCTGGGGATCGCTGTCATCACTGTGGCGGAAGGAGAGCTAGCGCTCGCACAGAAACATGCCGCGCAGGCTCTCAAGGCCGCAGCCGGAGGCGCTCTGCGGCTTCAGGCCGATGCACACTCGCTGCTCGGCAACATCGCGTTCGAACGCGGCGAGTACGACCTGGCCGAGCAGCACTATCAGCTGGCCGCTGAACTCAGCGAGCAACTACAGGATCAGTCGGCGGTGGGCAGGCTGCTCGGCGCGATCGGCCGGATACATGCCAAGCAAGGGCGCTACATGGCCGCGCTTGAGGATTTGCAATCCGCCGTCATGCGCTTGCCGAGCGACCTGACACTGCAGACAGAACTTGCGAAGGTACTCTGGCACGCGGGACAGCCGCAAGCCGCCTCGGCGGTATTCGGAACCGTTCTCAACGTCGAACCCGACTTCGCCGAAGCGCTTGCCGGACGCGGCCAGGTCCGCGCTGAACACGGGAACGCTTCTTCCGCTCTCGATGATCTCCGAGCGCTGCAGCGGCTCCGCCCGAGCATGGGCCAGCGACCCGAGGTCAGGTCGGCGTATGCGCTGGCACTCGCGCGGGCAGGCCGACCCGAGACGGCCATGCAGGAGGCAGACGCCGCGCTCGCATCCGCTCCCGACAATGGGCTGATCTTCCTGCGGGCGGCCAGGGTTGCTAATGCCAGCGGCGCCCCCGAGCGCGCTACCGCGCTGCTGCGCAAGGCCGAGAAGGCCAACGATCCGGCATTGTCATCCGCACAGCTAAGCGAGGCCCGCCGGCTGATGGAGTCGGTGAGCGAGCCAGACGCCTAACTTCGCCACCGCTGACGGCGGTCCGTCCGGAATCAGCTCAGCGGTCGGCTCGCGCAAGAACCCGCCGACCGCCCCGTTACCATGCAGGGCATGACTGTCGTCTTCGTCGAGCCGTTCTTCCCGGCCAGCCAGCGGCATTTCGTCCGGGCGCTGGCCGAGGTTGGCGCGACGGTGATCGGTGTCGGCGAATCGGCGG
>JGI12270J11330_10000462_pt1 | contig 31380 bp, 27 predicted proteins | sample PeaSoiMetSII2010_FD_11330 | JGI IMG/M metagenome (IMG submission 11330)
GCCTTCGTACTCGCCGCCTTCGTACTCGCCGCCCTCGAACTCACCGCCCTCGAACTCGCCGCCCTCGAACTCGCCGCCCTCGAACTCACCGCCCTCGTATTCGCTGCCGAGAACTGAGCCGAGAACGTCACCGAGGAACTGCTCGCCGCCCTCGAACTCGCCGCCCTCGAACTCACCGCCCTCGAACTCACCGCCCTCGAACTCACCGCCCTCGAACTCGCCGCCCTCGAACTCACCGAATTCTGTGACTTCTGTTCCGTGAATGCTCATGGCTTCCTCCTTTGCTCCGATGCCCTGCCCTTAAGAACCGAAGAGCACGATCGTCCGGCCCCGCCGGACCCACCGCCCTCCCCGCGGCCATAGCCGCGTGGAGCGCCCTTGCAACCGGGGCAGGAGGCCAGGCGCATAGATCTGCGCCGCACGGCGGGTTGCCGTCTTGGCGGCGGCAACAGGGGGGACCTCCGGTGGGACGGCGGCTGCCTGCCCGGCTGCTGAGCCGACGAAGCGAACCAGTTGGCGGGCTATCTCGAACTCGCGGTCCTCTCCGGAGAGCCCTTCCAGTTCCAGGCCGAGAAGTGATCCGACGGCCGATCCGGCTTGGGCGCCGATATCTCCGTATCCCCCGGCTACGTCCCCGATCGCTCGTCCTACTACCGGAAGTGCCTGCTTCGCCGCGCTGCTCAAGCTATCTTTCAGAATGCCTCCGAGTGCTTGACCCGTGTCGGAACTCAGGAAGTTCCCGGCAGCCTGGCCGATCGTGTTGAACACATCGCCGAGGAACTGTTCAAGCTCCTGCTCGTTTGTCACCTCGAGAAGCTCCGAAGCGAGTTCCATCTCCTGCATCTCACTGAGCGGGCTCTCAAGCTCCGGGGATATCCCGTAACCCTCAAGTTCGCCGCTTTCGTACTCGCCGCTTTCGTACTCGCCGCTTTCGTACTCGCCGCTTTCGTACTCGCCGCCTTCGTACTCGCCGCCTTCGTACTCACCGCCTTCGAGTTCGCCGGTTTCGTACTCACCGAACGTTTGCTGCTCAAGTTGCGTTCTTCCGATGTCGTGCATCCATCCCTCCCGCACTCTCGGGGCGGCGCCGCGCTGCCTGGCGAACCTTCGATCAGCTTGTCCATGCAGCCGACTTCATCTCTGTCCTCTGTCTTGCACGTTCCGTGCCACGGTCGGCGACTTGCCAGTTCTCGCGTGAGCGCGCTTGACGAGGCGAAGCATCCTTCGCATTTGGGCGGCTAAGGCCCGCTACGGCGAAGCCTGCTTCGGGTTGCGGCAGCCGACCTGAACGGCTTAGTGGCCTGGCAGCAACGGCGCCGGCATACCTAGGATCAGCGGTAGGTGCTGGGCAGGACACGGAGACGGCGTCGGTACTTGGCCACCGTGCGCCGGGCCACGCTGTGACCGGCATTTTCCAGCCGTTTGCAAAGTTCGGAGTCCGTAAGCGGCCGGTCCTCAGCGGCGAGGATCGCCTCGAGGTGGGCGCAGACCGCGCGCGAGCCATCGAAGAACGTGGCGAACGGAAGCACCTGCCGCGCTGGCAGCATGACGTACTTCCCCGCCATCGCCCGGCTCACCGTCGACGGATTGAGTCCGAGATCCGCGGCCGCCTCAGCCCGTGTCCAGTGACGATCTGTTGCGGGCTCGCCGGCCACGAGGCCTGGCTGCTGCTCCAGCAGGTACTCAGTGATCCGCCTCAGCGTGGACCAGCGTTCACGCAGCCGGGCGAGGAAGAAGTCCCCCCTCCCGACCCATTCCGCCACCTGCCTGTCGGACTTTGCCACTTGCCGGTGCAGCGGATCAACGCGCAAGAGCATGCGGCGCTCCTCAAGAACGTCCACTCGGAATTCGCCTTGGCGGTCGGCTGACCGGACCACCGCTACATCGGGTTGGATGCCTACGGGTGCCATGTCATCTGGGGCGGCGCCACCGTAGATGTCCGGACGGGGGAGAAGTTCGCGACGGATGAACTCACTGGCGTGCATCACATCTGCCTCAGGCACCCCGAGCCGCCGGGCAATCGTTGCGGTAGCGCCACGCGCCAGTGCCTCAAGATGATCGGCTACGATCGCCCGGACACAAGGATTGGAGACACCCTCACCTGCGCGGCGATCGATCTGGAGCAACAGGCAGTCCCGCAGGTCGCGGGCGCCTACTCCGAGTGGGCCTGTCTCACGCAGGATCGTGACCACTCGCTCGGCTTGGGTGATGTCCGTGCCTGCCATACGAGCTAGCTCGGGAAGTCTTTCGGTCAGGTATCCACGATCGTCCAGGCTCGCGACGACCACCGCCGCGATCCGGGCGTCACGCGCGGGCAGCACCAGCATGAGATCGCGAAGCAAGGCCTCAGCCCACGCGATGGTGGAGACAGGTCCAGCACCCCACGGCAAATCATGTGCGTTGCCCTGCCTCGGCATCCTGAGCGGACCGGTCTCCTGGCCGCAGTAGGGGCACGGCCTGTCAGCCGGCAGGCCGCATCCGCCGCAGGTATCCGCTTCGTCTTGGAGCAGCGCCGGATTCTCGGACAACTCACGCGCCACGGTCTGCTCTAGCTCGGCGCCGGGAAGGACTAGAATATTGGCGTAGGCGACAAGCGACGGCGTGGCAGCCATCCGAAACTCGGGCGTCATGTCGACGCCGACGCTGAGGGTCATCGTGCCTCCCTGGCTGATGGGTGAACGCCTGCTGACCTCATACCGTGCAAGATTCGTGCCACGCCAGGTGGCGCGGTGAACGAAGGCCGTAGATAGATACGCCGCCCGGCTGCAGCCAGTTCGTACAGGTCTGGATCTTTAGCCGGTGAGCCTCACGGTAGGCCCGGCTACGGGCTGGTGAATCCCCTGAATCGGTGATATCCGGCGTGGGTTTGCGAAGGAAGCGGGCTTAGCGGCTAATGGGGCTCATCGTGGTTTCATCCCGCGGAAGACCTGGGGCCTGGTACCCGGCCCGCTCACTCATATGCCCAATCATCCGTTACACGATGAGCTGACCCGGGCCGCCGGTGTTTCGCGGCTCCGGTATTCGCCTGGGCACGCAGCACGGCCCGTTCGGGATAGTCGCCCCGAGCCGACGGGACCAGGCCCACGGCGATGCCCACCGCGGGCGTGGGTAGCCGGGCCTGCCCTGCTCGCGGGCCCGGCCGACCCGTGCTGGGCTGAGGTCCTCCCGGTCAGCGGGGCCAGGAGGCGGGCAGCAGCGGGATCGCGTTGGCCCGGACCACGTTGGCGTAGAAGGCGGCGCTGGCCTTGGGGATCCGGCGCTGAGTCCCGAAGTCCACGAACACGATCCCGAAACGCTTCTGGTAGCCCCAGCCCCATTCGAAGTTGTCCATCAGCGACCAGACGAAGTACCCGGCCAGGTTGGCGCCGTCCTTGATGGCCCGCGCCGCCGCCTCCAGATGCGTGTGCAGGTACTTGACCCGCTCGACGTCGTTCACCTCGCCCTGCGGGTTCACGTAGTCTTCGGCCGCGCAGCCGTTTTCTGTGACGTATAGCGGCAGGCCAGGGGCATGCTTGGAGACGTCAACCAGGATCTGGTGCAACCCGCTGGCGTCGACGAGCCAGCCCATCGGCGTCCGGTCCAGCTCTTCGGGCAGGTACTCCACGACGCCGGGCACCCGGCAGCGGGCGTGCTGCTCGTTGCGCCTGAGGTCGGAGGGGTCCCCGGCGCGCAGGAAGACCGGGGAGTAGTAGTTCACGCCGAGGAAGTCCAGGGGCTGGCAAATCGTCTCCAGGTCGCCGTCGGCGATCAGCGAGGGCGGCGGGAGCAGGGCCTCCGGAGCGTGCGCCGGATACCGGCCGTGCAGCAGCGGCTCGAGGTAGATGCCGTTCGCCGCCGCGTCGGTGATCTGCCGGCCCTGCTCCAGCTCGCCGGACCCGTCGCCGAGCACCCGGACCGGATGCAGGTCCAGGGTGATGCCGACCTCGGCCGCGCCCGCGTCGCGCAGCGCCCGGGCGGCCAGCCCGTGGCCGAGCAGCAGGTGGTGGGTGGCGGCCGCCGCGGCATCGGCGTCGCGCAACCCGGGGGCGTGGTCGCCGGTGCGGTAGCCGTTGGTGGAGACCACCTGCGGCTCGTTCAGGGTGATCCAGCGGGCGACCCGGTCGCCGAGCGCCTCCGCGGTGAGCGCGGCGTACTCGCCGAACCGTTCGGCCGTATCGCGGGCCGCCCAGCCGCCCTCGTCCTGTAGCTCCTGCGGCAGGTCCCAGTGGTAGAGCGTGGCCGTGGCCGCGATGCCGTGCTCGCCGAGCTCGTCGAGCAGCGCGCGGTAGTAGTCCAGGCCCCGCTGGTTGGCGGCGCCCCGGCCGCCGGGCTGGACTCGCGGCCAGGAGATGGAGAACCGGTAGGAGTTCAGGCCGAGGGAGGCTATCAGCGCGGCGTCCTCGCGGTAGCGGTGGTAGGAGCCGCAGGCGATGTCGCCGGTGTCGCCGCCGTGGACCTTGCCCGGCGTGTGGCTGAAGGTGTCCCATACCGAGGGGCCCTTGCCGTCCGCGTCCGCCGCTCCCTCGATCTGGTAGGCGGCCGTCGACGCTCCCCAGATGAACCCTTCTGGGAAGCCGAGGGCGCCTTCGTCACCTGTCGCCAGTTCCGTCATCAACCTCTCCTTATTACGACGTGGACACGAACCTTGACCAGCCGTGTGCTGAGGGTTAGTGTAAGCGCTTAGATTTCTGGTGTAAACGTTTACATGTCGTTTATGTGAACCCTGGATGTCGAACCCGTTGACCTGGTATCCGAGGAAACAGCAATGCCGCTGATCGTGAAATCGTGGTAACGCTCTTCGATGTGGCGCGCCTGGCCGGCGTCTCCACCGCGACGGTCTCGCGGGTGGTGCACGGCCAGGACCGGGTGCGCGAGGCCACGCGGATCCGGGTGCAGCAGGCCATCGAGGAACTCGGCTACGTGCCCGACGGCGCGGCGCAGAGCCTGTCCCGCCGCCGCAAGGACGTCATCGGCATGGTGTGCGTGGAGCGCGAGGTACAGCCGCAGGACATCGAGAACGTGGGTCTGCTCTACTACGACGAGGTGCTCCGCGGAGTAGAGGCGCGGATCCGCGACCACAACTTGCTCCTCCTCATCACCTTCATCCAGGCCGAGGGGGTTGGCACACCGGATTTCCGGCGGCTGGACTCGATGTCCGGCAAGGTTGACGGGATTCTCATCGGCGAGGGGTTCGTCGCCTCCCATTACATCGAGCGGCTCGCGGCCCGGGTTCCCGTGGTCGTCATAGCCGGGACCCCGGGCGAGCGGGCGGCCGACGTGGTAGCGGCCGACAACTTCTCCGGGTCGGCCGCCATCATCACCCACCTCATCGCCGATCACGGCAGGCGGCGCCTGTTCCACGTCGACGGCCCCCCGGACTCGCCGGACGCGGTCCAGCGGCGGCTCGCCCTTGAGTACGTGCTGCGCGGCCATCCGCACTGCGAGCTGATCGGCTCCACGCAGGGGATCTTCAGCGTCCGCAGCGGCGAGCAGGCGGGCGAGGAACTGCTCGCCAAGCACCGCGGGGCGCTGCCGGAAGCGGTCGTGTGTGCCAACGACCAGATGGCGATCGGGGTCCTGCGGGCTTTCGCCGCGGCCGGCGTGCGGGTCCCCGAGGAGGTGGCCGTGGTCGGCTTCGACGACATCTATCCCAGCAGCCTGTTCGATCCCCCGCTCAGCACCGTGCACCAGCCGATGCGCATGCTGGGCGAGCAGGCCTGCGCCCGCGTTCTCGAGCGCATCGCCGACCCGGACCTGTCCCCCACCATAGAGCTGCTGCCGACCGAGCTCGTGCTGCGGTCGAGCTGCGGCTGCCCGCCCGGCACGGTGACTCGCCGGCCCGTCGAGACGCTGAAGCCCCCCAGAACACGTTCGGCCGCAGCCAGGACGGGTAGCCGCGGTACACGCCAGGGCGGTCCCAAGGCCCCCCGATCGGCCCGGCAAGCAGCAAAGGCTTAGGAGCCGCCATGTCGTTCATACTCCGCCGCCTGGTGTTCTATCTCGTCACCGCCTGGGTGGCGCTGACCATCAACTTCTTCATCCCGCGGGCGATGCCGGGCAACGCGGTCGAGAGCATCATGTCGAAGTTCCCTAACCTGCAGCCCTCGGCCTACCAGGCGCTCGAGGCCATGCTCGGGGTGGGGCATCCGGGTTCGATCTGGCACCAGTACACCTCCTATCTCGTCGATGTCTTCCACTTCAACTTCGGCACGGACGTCACGCAGTACCCCGCCCAGGTCTCTACCCTGCTCGGCGAGTCCATCCCGTGGACCCTCACCCTGGTCGGAATGGCGACGGTCATTGCCTTCCTGATCGGTACCGCGCTCGGCATCGCGGCCGGCTGGCGGCACGGGGGCTCGCTGGACCGGGTCCTGCCCGGCCTCATGTTCCTGCAGGCGATTCCCTACTTCTTCTTCGCGCTGATCCTGATCGAACTGTTCGCCGTCAAGCTGCACGTCTTCCCGATCGGCCAGGGCTACGCGGAGGGCCTGGTCCCCGGGTGGAACTGGGCGTTCATCAGCAGCGCCGTCTACCACTCGCTGCTCCCGGCGCTCACCATCATCCTCACCTCGATCGCCGGCTGGATGCTGCAGATGCGCAACGTCATGATCACCACGATCGGCGAGGACTACGTGATCGCGGCCCAGGCCAAGGGCCTGCCCAGCCACCGGGTCATCTTCACCTACGCGGCCCGCAACGCGCTGCTGCCCCAGCTGCAGGGGTTCGGCCTCGCGGTCGGCTTCGTCGTGTCCGGCGCCCTGATCATGGAGATCGTCTTCTCCTACCCGGGCATCGGCCTGCAGCTGCTCAACGCGGTCACCTCCAACGACTACCCGCTGATGCAGGCGATCTTCCTGGTGATCACCTTCGCGGTCCTGCTCGCCAACATGATCGTCGACATCATCATCGTGTTCGTCGATCCCCGCGCCCGAGTCAGGGAGGCAGCGCGATGACCGCCGTCCTGCCGATCAGCGCCGAACCCGCTGCGCGGCCGCAAGAAGAAGCCAGACCCGGCCGCTGGCGCCGGATGCCCCCCAAGGCCAAGGTCGGCGCCGTCCTGCTCGGCCTGTTCGTGCTGGTGGCCATCGTCGGCCCGCTGGTCGCGCCGTATGACCCGTCGTACCAGAATCCTTCCCCCGCCCTCTCCCTGCACGCTCCGTACTCAGCGCACCTGCTCGGTACCACCCAGAGCGGGCAGGACGTCCTGTCCCAGCTCCTGGTCGGGATCCGGCTCACCATGGAGCTCGGGTTCCTCGTCGGCGTGGTGGCCACGGCGCTCGCGGTGATCGTCGGAGTCACGGCCGCCTTCCTCGGTGGCGCGTGGGACGAGGTCCTGTCGCTGGTCACTAACGTGTTCCTGGTCATCCCGGCCCTTCCGCTGCTCATTATCCTGCTCGGCTACCTGCAGTCGAAGGGCCAGACCGCGACCATCGTCGTGCTCGCCGCGCTCGGCTGGCCGTGGGGCGCGCGGGTGATCCGCGCGCAGACACTGGCCATCCGCAACCGCGACTTCGTGGCCGCGTCCCAGGAGACCGGGGAGAAAACCTGGCGGATCATCGCCTACGAGATCGTGCCCAACGAGGTGAGCCTGATCGCGGCCAGCTTCGTGAACACCGTGCTGTACGCGATCGGCGCGTCGGTGGCCCTCGCCTTCATCGGCGTCGCCAACCTCAACAGCTGGAGCCTGGGCACCATGCTCTACTGGGCGCAGAGCCAGCAGGCCCTGGAGCTAGGAGCCTGGTGGTGGTTCGTGCCGCCCGGCCTGGCGGTGGCGCTCATGGGCACCGGCCTAGTGCTGCTGAACACCGGAATCGACGAGCTCGGCAACCCGCGGCTGCGCGACGCGACCAGCGCCAGCCGGATCGCCGGGCGCTGGCTCCGGCCCGCCGATCCGACGCCTGTGCTGGCCGAGGTCTCGCAGCAGCGCGGCAAGGTATCCGGATTCCTGCACTCGTTCTCCCGCAGTTCGCTGCTCGACGAGACCGAGGGAGGCAAGCCCTGATGAGCGCGGACCCAGACCAGGCCCCGTCCCCTGTAGCCGCTTTTCCGGTCGCCCCCGCTCCTGGCGCCAGCCCGGATCCTGTGCTCGAGATCCGGGATCTGTCGGTCGTCTACCGGACGCCCGGCGGTGACGTCCGGGCGGTGGACAAGGTGAACCTGGATCTGGCCGCCGGGGAGGTGATCGGCCTGGCCGGCGAGAGCGGCTCGGGCAAGTCCACGCTCGTCTATGGCGCGACCCGCCTGCTCCGGGCGCCGGCCCTGATCACGAACGGCAGCGTCCGCTACGCCGGGCGCCGGGTGACCAAGCCAGTCGATGTGCTGAAGCTGCGCTCAGATGAGCTGCAGCGGCTGCGCTGGCGGGAGATCTCCATCGTCTTCCAGAGCGCGATGAACGCGCTGAACCCGGTGCTCAACGTCCAGGACCAGCTGCTTGACGTCATTCACGCGCACATGCGGATGCCAAGGGGCGAAGCCAGGGACAAGGCAGGCTCGCTGCTCGACCTGGTCGGCATCCCGCGATCGCGGCTGCGCAGCTATCCCCATGAGCTGTCCGGCGGCATGCGGCAGCGGGTGATGATCGCGATGGCGCTGGCCACCGAGCCCGAGGTCGTCATCATGGATGAGCCGACCACCGCGCTGGACGTCGTGGTGCAGCGCGACATCCTGGCCCAGATCGTGGAGCTCAAGGAGCGCCTCGGCTTCTCGATCCTGTTCATCACCCACGACCTGTCCCTGCTTCTGGAGCTGGCCGACCGGATCGCCGTGATGTACGCCGGGCAGCTACTGGAGATCGGTACGGCCGAGGAGATCCAGCGCGAGCCGTCGCACCCCTATACCAGGGGCCTGCTCAACTCGTTCCCCTCGCTGCGCGGCCCGCGCCGCGAGCTGGCCGGGATCCCCGGCTCACCGCCCGACCTGCGTAACCCGCCGCCCGGCTGCCCGTTCCTGCCGCGCTGCGGATACGGCACGACGGCGTGCGAGGAAGTCGACATGCACCTGCTGCCCGTCGCCACCTCCAACGACCCGGGGCACGTGACCGCCTGCCCGTTCGTACTCCCGCAGACACCGCCCCCGTCGCTTCCCTCGGCGTCCCGGAAGCAGCCTGAAACCGCCGAGGAGCTGGGATCATGACCGAGCAGACGCTGACGTCCGTGGCCGCGGGCCGCGGGCCGCTCGCCATGGAGGCGATCTCGGTCAGCAAGGACTTCCGCATCGGCCGCGGCCAGACCCTGCACGCGGTGCGCGATGTCTCCTTCAACCTCTACCAGGGTGCCGTCGTGGCGCTGGTGGGCGAAAGCGGGTCGGGCAAGTCGACGGCCGCCCGGCTGCTGGCCGGGCAGGAACGCCTCACCTCCGGCGTCATCCAGCTGGACGGCAAGCAGGTCCGGGTGACCAACCGCAGTGACTTCCGGCGCTACAAGAGCGAAGTCCAGCTGGTATTCCAGGACCCGTTTTCCTCGCTGAACCCGGTGCACACCGTGCGCTACCACCTCGAGCGCCCGGTGAAGCTGCACCAGGGCAAGAGCGTGAACGTGGACGATGAGGTCGTCGCCCTGATGGAGCAGGTGCGGCTCACGCCCGCGAAACACTTCCTGGACAAGTACCCGCACGAGCTGTCCGGCGGCCAGCGGCAGCGGGTCTCCTTCGCCCGTGCGCTCGCCGCCCACCCGAAGGTGCTGCTGGCCGACGAGCCGGTATCCATGCTCGACGTCTCGATCCGGCTCGAGATGCTCAGCCTGCTCGACGACCTCCGCCAGCGCTTCCGGCTGGCCATGCTCTACATCACCCATGACATCGCCTCGGCGCGCTACTTCGCGGACGAGGTGCTGGTCATGTACGCCGGGGAGATCGTCGAGCGCGGCCCGGCCGAGGAGATCACCCAGCACCCGGCGCACCCCTACACGCAGCTGCTCGTCGCCTCGGCCCCGGACCCGGACAACCTCGGGAGCAGCCTCCGCAGCAGTACCTACCGAAGCAGTATCCACCGAGACACCACACCGGGCCAGGCATCTCACAGGCCACAGAACCAGCAGAGCGCGACGTCGGTCGGCTGCCCGTTCAGCCCCCGGTGCCCGTTCGCCGATGACCGCTGCCGCCGGGAGGACCCGGCCCTCGTGCAGATATCTGCCACGCGGGGCGCGGCCTGCTGGCGGCTGGATGTCGCCGCGCCCGAGCTCGTCTCCGGGCTGGCGGAAGGTGGGCGTACGACCCCGAACTAACCCCCATAACCGCAACGAGAGGAAGACGAAACTGATGAGGAGATTGCACAGCCATAGACGGCTACTGACGGTAGCGGCCGCTGCCGTGCTCGCGGGCGGGCTCGCCGCGTGTTCGTCAAGCTCAAGCACAAGCGCAAGCTCTAGCTCAAGCGCTAATACCACGGGAAAGACCCTGGTCATGGAGAGCTCCCCGGAGACCTCCATCACCCAGGCGTTCAATCCGTTCGTCAGCACCGGCGATGCCTACGGCATGGGCGCGACGGGACTCATCTATGAGCCGCTGATCCAGTTCGACCTCGCCGCTCCGCCGACGAACTACCCGTGGCTCGCCACGTCCTACGCGTGGTCCAACGGCGGCAAGACGATCACCTTCGCGATCCGCCAGGGCGTGAAGTGGAACAACGGCACGCCGTTCACCCCAGCGGACGTGGCCTACACGTTCAACCTGATGAAGAACAACGCGTCGGTCAACCTCGGCGGCCTGAAGATCTCCAGCGTCACGACGTCCGGCAACAACGTCGTGCTCACGTTCCCGACGGCCCAGTACACCAACCTGGAGAATATCGCCGGCACCGCGATCGTACCGCAGGCGATATGGAGCAAGGCCGGCAACCCGGCGACCTTCGCGGACCCGAACCCGGTCGGCACCGGACCCTTTAAGCTGGGCAGCTTCACGCCGCAGGGCTTCACGCTGGTCAAGAACCCCGATTACTGGCAGGCGTCCCTGGTCAAGGTCCCGAAGGTCTACTTCCCGGTCTACACCTCCAACACCGGCGCGCTCAGCGCGCTGTTCTCCGGGCAGATCGACTGGACCGGGAACTTCATCCCCGGCCTGCAGAAGAGCTTCGTCGATACCAATCCATCCGAGCACCACTACTGGGAGGCACCCGGCGGCACCAACAGCCTCATGCCGAACCTGAACAAGTGGCCGACCAACCAGCTGGCCGTGCGGCAGGCCATCAGCGCGGCGATCAACCGCAGCGTCATCGCCTCCGAGGGCGAGGCCGGCCTGGAGAACCCGGTCCTCAACGCCACCGGCTTGACGCTGCCGACCTTCAGCGCCTGGAGTGCGCCGGTCGCCTCAATGACGGTTTCGGCCACCGGCAGCGCGGCCGCCGCGAAGCAGATCCTGGAGAAGGCTGGCTACACCCTGGGCAGCAACGGCTTCTTCACCAAGGGCGGGCAGACCGTCTCGATTACGATCACCGACCCGTCCGCGTTCACGGACTACGCCGAGGATGACGCCATCGTGGCGCAGGAACTGCGTGCGGCCGGCATCGACGCCACGTTCCAGGGCCAGGCGGTAAACGCCTGGCTCACCGACGTCGCCGACGGTGACTTCCAGCTGACCTCGCACTGGTCGACCGACGGGCTCACCCCGTACACCATGTACGACAGCTGGCTGGACAGCTCGCTGGCCACCGGCTCGGCCGCGACCGGCGACTACGAGCGGCTGAACGACCCCGCGATCCAGGCCCAGCTGGCCACGCTAGCCGGGGCCTCGACGACCGCCCAGCAGACCGCGGACCTGGCCCCGATCGCGAAGTTCGTCGCGGCGGACCTGCCGATCATCCCGACCACGACCGCGTCGGATTGGTTCGAGTACAATTCGCAGAACTACGTCGGCTGGCCGACTCAGAGCAGCCCCTATGAGAGCGGTCAGCCGTCCGGCACGAACAACGGCCCCGGTTCCGGCACCGACGAAGTGGTAATCCTGCACCTCACCCCGCGGACCTAGACACTCCGCGGCACTCAAGCGGGCCCGCCCCTGGCAACCCCCCCACCGGGGGCGGGCCTCATCCCAAAATCCCCACCATTACATTCATCGCGGCGGCCGCCCGGCGCCTGCTCGCCTAGCTGCTGCCAGTCAGGCCCCAGCGGCGGCGGATGGAGCGGTCGGCCAGGCTGAACAGCGTGTGTACGAGGATGCCGAGGATCAGGATCACGATGATGATCGCGGTGGCGCTTGTCATGTCAGACTGATCCTGGTCGGTGGACAGCAGCACGCCGAGCGACGGCTGGTTCGCGATGATGACCAGCAGTTCGCCCGCCATCAGGCTGCGCCAGGCGAACGCCCAGCCCTGCCTGAGCCCGGCCACCAGCGCAGGCATCGAGGCCGGCAAGATCAGGTGCCGGTACAAGGACAGCCTGCGCAGCCCCATCATCTTGCCCGCCTTGAGCAGCAGCGGCGGAGTGTAATCCACGCCCGCGATCAGGCCGTTGGCGATCGACGGAGCGGCGCCGAGGATGATGACGAACAAGATGGCGGTGGTCGAGATCCCGAACAAGATGATGGCGAACGGGAACCAGGCGATCGACGGCATGGTCTGCAACCCGGTGATCAGCGACCCGACCGCCGCCCGCAGGGGCCGGATCCTGGATACCAGAGCGCCGACGACCGCGCCGATGAGCACGGCGAGGCCGAACCCGATGACCGCACGTTCGGCCGTAGTGCCGATCGCGTGCCACAGCAGGCCGGTCTTCATCTGGTCCCAGAGGTTGGCCAGGGTCGCGCCGGGCCCGGGGAAGATGTCCTTCTTCCAGCCGCTGACGTGGATCAGCTGCCATATCGCGAGCACGATGAGGATGGCCAGCGCCACCGGCCACAGACCGGCCCAGAAACGCGTGGCCAGACGGCGGCCCCGTTGGTCCTGGGGTGATTCGACCTCGAGGGACTCGAGCCAGGTCAGCTTCTCCGCGTATTTCGCCCTGTTATTGGCGGCCATCGCGGGTCATCTCCTCACGCAGCCGGTCGGTGATCCGCGCCGCCAGCTCCGCGACCGGCGCCGAGTCGATCCGGCGGGGCCGCTGGATCGGCACAGCGAACTCCTCGATGACGCGGCCGGGCCGGCTGCTCAGCACCACGACCCGGTCGCCGAGCCGCACCGCCTCCCGGACGTTGTGGGTGACGAACAGGACGGTCAGGCGCCGGTCCGCGCAGATGCGGTCGAGCTCATCGTGCAGCACGTCCCTTGTCATCGCGTCCAGGGCGCCGAACGGCTCGTCCATCAGCAGCACATCGGCGTCCTGGGCCAGCGCGCGAGCCAGCGCGACCCGCTGCCGCATGCCGCCGGAGAGCTGGTGCGGGCGCTTGCCGCCGAACCCGCCCAGGTGCACCGTCTCGAGCAGCTCGCCGGTGCGCTGACGGCGCTCCGCCTTACCCACGCCGCGGGCCCGCAGGGCCAGCTCCACGTTGCCCGCCGCGGTGAGCCAGGGAAACAGCGCGGGCTCCTGGAACATGAAGGCCACCCGCCCGCCTTGGGTGGACACCTCCCCCGCGGTCGGCTCCTCAAGGCCGGCCACCAGGGAAAGCAGCGTGGACTTCCCGCAGCCTGAGGCACCGATCAGACAGGTGAACTCACCCGGCGCCACCTCGAGCGACACCTGGTCGAGCGCCTTGACGGCCGAAGCGCCGCGCCCGAATACCTTGGACACGCCCGCCAACCTGACGGACCCGTCTACCCCCTCGACGCGGGGTGCCGCCCGACGATCAGTAACCGTCACCGAAGTTACCTCCTAGGAGCTGACCTGCGATTCGCCGGCCGCGGCCAGCGCCGTGTTGAGCGGGCCGAGATCGAAGATCCCGCTCAGGTTGACTGGCTTAAGCAAGCCGAGCGACTGGGCCTGCGAGGCGTCGCTCGTCAGCGAGGACGCGTCCGGGTCGTTGGTGAAGGTGATCTCCTTGAACGCCGCCGCCACGATGCTCGCCTTGAGCGGCTTGCCGGTGTAGGAGCCCAACTCGGCGTTGGCATCCGCCTGGGCGGCGGCCGGGCTGGACTTGATGAAGTCATTGGCCTGGATCTGGGCCTTGACCAGGTCCGCGACGATCGCCGGGTGCGCGGCCAGGAAGCTCTGCGTCACGACAAGCAAGGTGGTGACACCGGTCTCGCTGAGCAGTACGGTGCCGCCGTCCTTGACCATCTCGATGTCGTAGGGCGCGGGCTCGGAGCCGCCGGCGATCTGCCCGGACTTGAACTCGAGCACGGCGGCCGAGTTGGGCGTGGTGGGCTTGATGAACGCGTCTCCGCCACCGGTCGAGGTAGTCGCCAGACCGTTCTGCTTAAGCCAGTAACGCAGCGCGACGTCCTGTGTATTGCCGAGCGAGGGAGTCGCCAGCGTCTTGCCCTTGAGCTGGGAGGCGGAGGTGATGCCCTTCTCGACCACGACCGAAGCGCCGCCGGTCGCGGCACCGGAGATGATCTTGATCGCGGTGCCGTTTGACTTCTGCCAGGCGTTGATGGCCGGGTTCGGCCCGACATAGGCGGCGTCAAGCTGGCCGGCCAGCAGGGCCGTGGTCTCCTCGGTCCCGGTGCTGAACGCGGTGGCCTTTACCGTGCCCGCAGAGCCGAGGTCCTTGGTGAAGAAGCCCTCTTTCAGGCCGACAAGAGCGGAAGCGTGGGTGATGTTCGTGAGGAAGCCAAGCCTGACCGTTACCGGCGCGGTGCTGGCAGCCGCGTTCGCCGTCGCACCCGAAGAAGTGGTACTCGAAGAAGAAGAAGAAGAAGAAGAGCAGCCAGCCAACAGGAGAGCAACGCCGATCATCGCGGCGGTCGTCACACGTCGCATCTAGTACCTAATTTCTATCGTTTATATGGGAATAACGTCGGTTTACTATACATGAACTCGGCAATGTAGTGAATTGGCCACAGCCGGCCGGGTCAAGGTGGCCGATGCGAAGACGCCCGAGGGCCCTGGGGAGCCGTCCGGGTCAACCCAGCGTCAGTTGCCCTCGTCGCTTGAATCCTGCAGGATGACGCCGGCCACCGAGGGGAACTTGGCCAGGCACGTTTCCAGGTGAGCCACGTCCGCGTCGGACGCGTGGTCGATCTGGAAGATGAGCTGCTGGAGCGCATAAGGAGAGCTGAGGTCGGACGGCAGCGGCTGCGGAGTCACCGCCGGGATCTTGGCGCAGGCCGAACGCACCGCCAGGCGCTGCGGCACCGGGGTGCCCGCGCGGAAGGAGACGACCGCCTGCCGCTGCCCGAGCGCCGCGTCGAACCGCGAGCAGCCCGCCAGCGCGGCCGTGGCGACGAGAGCCATGACCACACCGGTCAGGCGACGCCGCCCTGCGCCGGGCACCCGGCGACGCCGTTCCTCACCCACTACATCGGGTAGTAGCCGCATGATGCCAGCCTAAGGGCCGACGGCGCCCGGTACGGTATCGGCAGGGCCTTTGCTAGCAGGCCTAACTCAGGAGGACATATGGCCGGCCGGATCGGAGACTACGCCATCGTCGGTAACATGCCACAGGCGTTCAGCCATGTCCCACTAGTGCAAACGGCCCTCAACTTGAGTGGCCACGCCGAAGAACACAGGCGTGGATCCCGAGATGAGCGCCGAAGCGTGCCAGGCTAAGAGCGTCCAGACGGCCAGGCTATGAAAAAACAGACTGCTAGGTGATGATGCCCTCCGCTCGTCACATTCTCATCGTCAACTCCCGCAGCGTGCACCAGCCGATCTTCGTGGTCGGCGCACCGCACTCGGGCGCGGACCTGATCGGTCGCGCCCTGAAGGCATCTGCGGGCTTTCACGTCACCATCGGCCAGCCGAGCGTGCTGCGCACCGTGTACGCCTTCGCCCGGCGGCCGTCCATGCACCAGGGCCGGGCGCAGGCCGCCGCCACCGTCATGCGGGACGCCTTCGCGCAAGGCTGGCAGATCACGCCGCACAGCTGCCTGGAATGCACCCGCGAATGCCGGGCCGCCGCCGGGCTTGCGGCGGACGCGGTCGGGCCGTGCGTGGAACTCCGGGGGCTCGAGACGTTCGGCGACGCGAGCCCGGACCTCATCTACTGCGCGGAGGCGCTCACCTACGCATTTCCCGATGCGCGGATCATCCAGGTGGTCAGGGACGGCCGGGACGTGGTGGCCAGCATGCTCGCCGACCCGGTGGTGATGTCCTGGTTCAGGCCCAGCTTCGTGAACGTGGACACCGAGTTCCCCAACCCGTTCTTCGGCATCGAATCCGAAGAGGACCGCGAGCTGTGGCCCCGCCTGTCGCCGGCCGGGCGGTGCGCGCTGCGCTGGCGCTGGTCCGTGCGCCTGGCCGCCCGGCTGCACCACAGCCTGCCGCCCGGCCAGCTGAAGACCATCCGCTACGAGCACCTGCTGGGCAAGCCAGACGAAGCCCTAGCCGACCTGTCCCGCTTTGCCGGGACCAGCGTGCAAGCGGCTGAGATCCGCAACGAGGCCCGCGTCTCGCGCACGCGCAGCCGCAACCGCCGCGCCCCGGCCTACGAGATGTCCCTCACTACCGAGGACATCACCGAGATAGAGAAAATCGCCGGCGAAGAACTCCGGCGCCTCGGTTACATCGTCTAGCCCGGGCGCATGCCGCGGACGGCGACCTGCAGGGCCAAGCGGCTGAGCGGGTGGAGCCGGGGGGCCTGCCGATGGTAACTCCGCGGCGGGGCGGCCGGATACCGCGTTTAGGCCGCCTGGCCGGCGAACTGGGTGTGGTAGAGGTCGGCGTACAGGCCGCCGGCCGCGAGGAGTTCCTCGTGCGTGCCGCGCTCGGTGATCCGGCCGGCGTCGACGACCAGGATCTGATCGGCTTCCCTGATCGTGGAGAGCCGGTGCGCGATCACCAGCGAGGTCCGGCCCGCGAGCGCGGTCTTCAGCGCGCGCTGCACGGCGACCTCGGATTCGGAGTCCAGGTGCGCGGTGGCCTCGTCGAGCACCACCACCGACGGGGCCTTCAGCAGCAGCCGCGCCACGGCGACGCGCTGCTTCTCCCCGCCGGACAGCCGGTAACCGCGGTCCCCCACCACGGTGTCCAGGCCGTCGGGCAGGCCGGAGATAAGATCCCAGATCTGCGCGGCCTCGCACGCCTCGATCAGCTCGAGCTCGGTGGCCGCCGGGCGCGCGTAGGTCAGGTTGGCCCGGATCGTGTCGTGGAACAGGTGTGCGTCCTGGGTGACCACGCCCACCACGTCGTGCAATGACTCCTGGGTGACGTCCCTGACGTCGTATCCGCCGATGCTCACGGTCCCCTCGTTCGGGTCATAGAGCCGGGCCGCCAGCGCCGTGATCGTGGTCTTGCCCGCTCCTGAGGGACCGACCAGGGCGGTCAGCTTGCCGGACGGCGCGAGGAAGCTCACCCCGTGCAGCACCCCCGTCCCGGCGTCCTGGCGTTCTGGCGCCGGCAGCGTGATCGACTCCAGCGAGGCGAGCGACACCTCGCTGGCCGACGGGTAGCGGAACGACACGTCGTCGAACTCGATCTCCGGGGCGAGGGCGCCCTGGCCGTTGGCTTTGGCCGTGCGCGGCAGGAGCACCGCGTCAGGCTTCTCGGCGATCAGCGGCTTGAGGTCCAGCACCTCGAAGACCCGGTCGAAGCTGACCAGGGCAGTCATGACGTTGATCTGCACGCTGGACAGCGACGTGATCGGCCCGTAGACCCGCCCGAGCAGGGTGGTCAGGGCGACCAGCGTGCCGATCTGGAAGGTGCCATCGATGACCAGGGTGCCGCCTAGACCGTAGACGAGGGCAGTCACCAGCGAGGCCAGGAGGGTGAGCGCGACGAAGAGCACCTGGCCGTACATCGCGGTGACGACGCCGATGTCGCGGACCTTGGCCGCCCGCGCGGAAAACGCACCGGCTTCCTCGCGGGGCCGCCCGAACAGCTTCACCAGCATGGCGCCTGCGACGTTGAACCGCTCGGTCATCGTCGAGCCCATCTCGGCGTTGAGCTGCATGCTCTCTCGGGTCAGCCGCTGCATCCGGCGGCCGACCAGCCGGGCGGGCAGGATGAACAACGGGATCATTACTAGGGCAATGACAGTGACCAGCCAAGACAGGTAGAACAGCGCCGCGAGGATGAGGATCAGGCTGAGCAGGTTGGAAAGCACGCCGGACAGCGTGGAGGTGATCGCCTGCTGGGCCCCGACCACGTCGCCGTCGAGGCGGCTGACCAGCGACCCCGTCTGCGCGCGGGTGAAAAAGGCGATCGGCTGCCGCTGCACGTGGTCGAACACCTGGGTGCGCAGGTCGTAGATGAGGCCCTCGCCGATCCGGGCGGAGAACCAGCGGATCACGAAGCCGAGCGCCGCGTCGAAGATCGCGACGGCCGCGACCACGCAGGCGAGCACGATCACGACTTGTTGGTTGCGGGTCAGGATGCCGTTGTCGATGAGCTCCCGCAGAAGCAGGGGGTTGATGACGGTGATCACGGCGTCGACCGCGGTGGCGAGGAGGAATACCGCCAGGTGCACCCGGTAAGGCCGCGCGTAGGCGGCGATCCTGCGGATTGTGCCCGGCTTGAGCTTCTGCTTGGTGATAGAGGGGTCCATCCGGAAGCCCCGCATCATTACCATGTTCGCCCGCCCGTACATGACCAGGGAAACCTCCTGGGGGCGGCAATTAGTTCCCGTACCGGGCAGGATTGCAATCAGCTAGCAGCGAACTCCAGGGGGCTATCCGGGCGGGGTCCCGGCGGCGGCGTCGCCGGGCCGGTGCCACCTGGGGCGTGGACCCGGAAGTCCTTAGCGCTTCACCTTGGTCTTGCTACTGCGGGTCGCGCCACCACGTCCGCGCAACGTCACGCCCGTCTCGGTCAGGATCCGGTGGACGAATCCGTAGGACCTTCCCGTTGAGGCTGCCAGTGATCGGATGCTTTCGCCCGAGTCATACCTCTTGCCAAGGGTGGTCGCCAGCTTGCTGCGATCCACCCCGGTCACCCGCGTGCCTTTCTTGAGGGTCTCGGTCACATGTACCTCCCGTTAGCTGCGGTCACCATTGAGTTAAACGTCCCCCTGGTAATGATCAGGCATGACCGCAGGATTGGCCACCCACATGACGGGAAATGATCGCCATATTTTATGGGCCTATGGCGGAATCGTGGCCTTAGCCCGAACGCGTCAACTGACAACAGTCTTACGCAAGGGCGACAAGATCTGCGAAATCCTCGCTCCAGGCGTCTTCCACGCCGTCAGGCAAGACGATAACGCGTTCGGGCGAAAGCGCTTCAACCGCACCTTCATCATGAGTCACAAGCACTATCGCGCCACGGAAGCCCCGGAGCGCGCCGAGAACCTCTTCCCGGCTAGCCGGATCGAGGTTGTTCGTCGGCTCATCGAGCAACAGCACGTTCGCACCTGATACAACAAGAAGAGCGAGGGCTAGCCTCGTCTTTTCTCCGCCGGAAAGCACGCCAGCGGGCTTTTCCACATCATCGCCGGAGAACAGGAATGACCCGAGAACCTTACGCTGCTCCGATTCGGCAAGGTCCGGGGCGGCGGAGCGCATGTGCGATAGGACCGTTCGGTCGGTTTCCAGCGTCTCATGCTCCTGGGCGTAATATCCAAGGCTAAGGCCGTGTCCTGGCGTGACTTTTCCTGTGTCCGGAGTCTCCAGGCCGGCCAGCAACCGGAGCAGCGTGGTCTTCCCCGCCCCGTTCAGTCCGAGCACCACTACCCGGCTGCCCCGGTCGACGGCAACGTCCACCCCGGTGAACACCTCGGCCGACCCGTAGGACTTGGACAGGCCGACGGCAGACAGCGGGGTCCGGCCGCACGGCGCGGGAACCGGGAAACGGAGCCTGGCCACCCGGTCCGCGGCGCGCTCGGCCTCGACCCCGGCCAGCATCCGCTCGGCGCGACGCTGCATGTTCTGCGCCGCCCTGGCCTTCGTCGCCTTGGCCCGCATCTTGTCCGCCTGGGCCATCAGCGCACCAGCCTGGCGGCCCGCGTTCACCCGCTCTCGCCTGCGCCGCCGCTCGTCGGTCTCACGCTGCTGCAGGTAGGCGCGCCAGCCCAGGTTGTAGGTGTCGAGGCAGGCCCGCTGCGCATCGAGGTAGAAGACCTTGTTCACCACGTCGGCGAGCAGCGCCGCGTCGTGGCTGATCACCACCAGGCCGCCGCGGTAGCTCTTGAGGTGATCGCGCAGCCAGGCCACGGAGTCGGCGTCCAGGTGGTTGGTCGGCTCGTCGAGCAGCATGGTCTCTGAGCCGGAGAACAGGATCCTGGCTAGCTCGACCCGGCGCCGCTGGCCGCCGGACAAGGTGTGCAGCGGCTGGTGCAGCACCCGGTCGGGCAGCCCCAGGCTGGCGGTGATCGAGGCCGCCTGCGATTCGGCTGCGTACCCGCCGAGTACCGCGAGCCGCTCTTCGAGCCTGCCGTACCTGCGGATGGCGTCGGCCGCCGCTGCGGAGTCGGGGGCGGCCATCTCGGCTTCTGCCGCGCGCAGATCGGCGCGGATCTGGTCGAGACCGCGGGCCGACAGCACCCGGTCAATGGCCAGCATGTCCAGGTTCCCGGTCCGCGGGTCCTGCGGCAGGTACCCGACCGTGCCTGAGCTCCGGACCGAGCCAGCGGCCGGCTGAGCCTGCCCCGCCAGCACCTTGGCCAGCGTGGTTTTCCCCGCGCCGTTCCGGCCGACCAGGCCGATCCGGTCTCCGGCGGACACCTGGAACGACGCGCCTTCAAGCAGCAGGCGCGCGCCTGCCCGCAGTTCGATTTCGCCGGCCACGATCATTGACTTACTGCTCCTGAGAACGGACGGAAATGGACGGACCTCTCCCCTTAGGCGTGTCCCTAGTCCGAGGTGAGCAGCATGGCGTCCATTCTACTGGTTCAGCGCGGAGCCGGGCCATCTGATTCCGGCTCGGTCAGCCGGATGCGGATGGCCTGGAAGGCGCGTGGGATGTCCCTGAGCACGGCCAGCCGGGGATCCGGCACGGTAAGAAAACGCATCGTGGCGCGATCCAGGTAGGGAACCAGCCGGGCGTCGCCGCGCAGCCCGGCGGCGGACCGCTTGTCCCCGCCCAGCACTACGGCGTCGAGCCCGTCGGGACCATACTGGCCGAACACCTCGGCCGCGGCGCCGGCCGCGGCACGCAGGGCCGTGGCGGCCTGATTCTCCCGGCGCCTGGCGAAGCGGTGCTGCGACCAGCCGCCTGCCGCGCTCCGGCCGTGAACGAGCCGACTGCCTGTCTTCGAGCTCACCAGCCGGGGAGGCGAGCCCGCGAAGACGCCGACCGCGTAGCCTCCCAGGCGCACCAGCAGCACGCCGACCGTGCGATCGGCGGCCGCGTGCGCCGCGAGTCCCTCGGCGGCCGCGCGCACCTCGCCCTCCGCCGGGTGGGTGCTGAGGGGAGGAAACGGCGGATGACACTCGGCGGTGGCCCCGTCCACGGCCGTGAATGTGACGGCCGCACCGGCCGCGTCGTTTGTCACCGATGCCGCTCCGTCGTGACGCTGCGCGAACGCGACAATCCATGACACCAGGCGCTCTGGCGGAACTTCCACCCAGCGACCGCCGCCTGCGGCAGGATTCTTCACCGACTCGACGCCTCGATCGCGGCCCACGCCGAGCCCTTCTACATCCGGCCCTGAGGACTCTAGATGTTGAAGCCGAGGGCGCGAAGCTGCTCACGTCCGTCGTCGGTGATGCTCTCCGGACCCCACGGCGGCATCCACACCCAGTTGATGCGGAAGTCCGTCACCACGCCGTCGAGCGCCTCCCGGGCCTGATCTTCGATCACGTCCGTCAGCGGGCAGGCGGCGCTGGTCAGCGTCATGTCGATGGTGGCGATCCGCTCGGCGTCCACGTCGACGCCGTAGACCAGGCCGAGATCCACCACGTTGATCCCGAGTTCGGGGTCCACCACGTCACGCAGCGCCTCGATCACGTCCTCCTGCTCCGCAGTGAGCTCCGTGACCCCATCCGTCGCGTTCTCCGTCATTGCGTTCCCTCCATGGCCCGCGCGGTCGCGTCCTTCCATGCCATCCAGCCGAGCAGGGCGCACTTGATCCGGGCTGGATACTTCGACACGCCCGCGAACGCCACCGCGTCCTCGAGCACGTCCTCGTCGGGCTCCACCTGACGACCCTCGCCCTTGGACTGCATGAGCTCGAGGAAGGCCTGGCTGATGGTCATGGCCTCGCCCACCGGCTTGCCGATGACTAGGTCGCTCATCACCGAGGCACTCGCCTGGCTGATCGAGCAGCCCAGCGAGTCGTAGGACACGTCCTCGACCACCGCCTCGCCGCCGACGTCCTTGAGGGTGACCCGCAGGGTCACCTCGTCTCCGCAGACCGGGTTGACGTGGTGCACTTCGGCATCGAAAGGATCCCGCAGGCCCTTGTGATGGGGGTTGCGGTAGTGGTCCAGGATGATGTCCTGGTACATCGACTCGAGCTGCATCACGTCTCTCCGGGGGGCTCCGGGGGGCGTCCCCCCCGGGTTAGCAGAGTTAACACGGAAAGCTAGCGTCGTCATCCCGCGCCGAAGAAGCGCTGGGCGTAGCGGATCCCGTCGGCCAGGGCGTCTACCTCGTCGTGGGTGTTGTACACGTAGAAGCTGGCCCGGGTGCTGGCCTGCACGCCCAGCGCCCGGTGCAGCGGCCAGGCGCAGTGGTGGCCGGTACGCACCGCGATGCCGAGTTCGTCGAGCACCTGGCCCACGTCGTGCGGGTGGACGCCCTCGACCTCGAAGGACACCGCGCCGCCGCGGTCCTTAGTGGTGTCCGGGCCGAGGATGCGCACCCCGTTGATCTCGCGCAGCCCGTCAAGGGCGTGCGCGGTCAGCGACTCCTCATGCGCCGCCACGTTGCCCATGCCCAGGGCGTTCAGGTAGTCGATGGCGGCGGCCAGGCCCGCGGCCTGGGCCACGGCGGGCACGCCAGGCTCGAACCGCTGCGGCGGCGGCAGGAACGTGCTGCCCTCCATCCGCACCACCTCGATCATCGACCCGCCGGTCAGGAACGGCGGCATGGCCTCGAGCAGTTCGGCGCGGCCGAACAGCACGCCGATGCCGTACGGGCCGAGCATCTTGTGGGCCGAGAAAGCCAGGAAGTCCACGCCGAGGGCGGTCACGTCAACCGGCTGGTGCGGCACCGACTGGGCCGCGTCGGCCAGCACGAGCGCACCCTTCTCGTGCGCTGCCCGGGCGATCTCGGCCACTGGCGGGATCGTCCCGGTGACGTTCGACTGGTGGGTCACCGCGACGATCCTGGTCCGCCCGGTGATCATGCCGTCCAGGTGGTCCAGGTCGAGCCGGCCCTCGGGGGTGACGGTCAGCCAGCGCAGGGTGGCGCCGGTCCGCTCGCACAGCTGCTGCCAGGGAACGAGGTTGGCGTGGTGCTCCATCTCGGTGATCAGGATCTCGTCACCGGGCCGCACCTGGAGCCGCCCGGCACCGCTCAGCGCGTAGGCGACCAGGTTGATCGCCTCGGTGGCGTTCTTGGTGAACACGACCTCGCCGGCATCTGCGCCCAGGAACGCGGCGACCTTGGCCCGGGCGCCCTCGTAGACGTCGGTGGCCTCCTCGCCGAGCAGGTGGGTGCCGCGGTGCGCGGCGCCGTTGTGGAGCTCGTAGCACGAGCGCTCGGCGTCCAGCACCTGGACGGGCTTCTGCGAGGTCGCGCCGGAGTCCAGGTAGACCAGCGGCTTGTCGTTGCGCACCGTCCTGGCCAGCGCGGGGAAGTCGGCCCGGACCGCCCCGACGTCGAGGTGCTCCGGATAGGCGCTCACGCCGGCACCCCCCCAAGAACGATGAACTTCTCGTAGCCCTCGTTCTCCAGCAGGTCGGCCAGCTCGGGGCCGCCCTCCTCGACGATGCGCCCGGCGACGAACACGTGCACGAAGTCGGGCTTCACGTACCGCAGGATCCGGGTGTAGTGCGTGATCAGCAGCACCCCGTGGCCGGGCTGCTCGCGGAACCGGTTGACGCCCTCGGACACCACCTTGAGCGCGTCGATGTCCAGGCCCGAGTCCGTCTCGTCCAGGATCGCGATCTTCGGGTTGAGCAGCTCGAGCTGCAGGATCTCGTGCCGCTTCTTCTCCCCGCCGGAGAAGCCCTCGTTCAGGTTCCGGTTGGCGAAGGCCGGGTCCATGGACAGCGCGGACATCGCGGCGCGCAGTTCCTTGACGAAGTCGCGCAGCTTCGGCGCCTCGCCCCGGACCGCGGTGACCGCGGTCCGCAGGAAGTTCGACACCGACACGCCGGGCACCTCGACCGGGTACTGCATGGCCAGGAACAGGCCGGCCCGGGCGCGGGCGTCTACGCTCATGGCCAGCACGTCCTCGCCGTCAAGCGTGACGCTGCCCCGGGTGACCAGGTACTTGGGGTGGCCCGCGATCGCGTAGGCCAGGGTGGACTTGCCGGAGCCGTTCGGGCCCATGATGGCGTGCGTCTCGCCTTCGCGGACGGTCAGGTTCACGCCGCGCAGGATCTCCCGGTGGACGCCTACGCTCTCTTCCACGCTGACGTGCAGATCGCGGATCTCGAGGGTGGCCACTTTATGACTCCTTGTTCATGGTGAGCGCGACGTAGACGTCGTCGCCTTCGATCTTGACGGGGTAGACGGGCACCGGCTCGGTGGCCGGCAGCCCGGTGGGCTGCCCGGTGCGCAGGTCGAAGCAGGACCCGTGCAGCCAGCACTCCACCGTATGGTCGTAAATCTCGCCCTCGGACAGCGGCACCTCGGCGTGCGAGCACACGTCCCGCAGGGCGAAGACCTCGCCGCCGGTGCGGGCCACGGCGACTGGCTCGCCGGCCACCTCGACGCCGATGACGCCCTCGGCCGGAAGCTCGGACAGCGCGCAGACCCTGGTGAAGACGGGAGTCTCGGTCATCGCGCCGCCCCCGTCAGCTCCGCCTCGATGGCCTCGGTGATCCTGTTCCGCAGCTCGGGCACTTCGATGGTGTCGATCAGCTGGCCGAAGAACCCGCGGATGACCAGCCTGCGGGCCTCGGCGAACGGGATGCCGCGGGCCATCAGGTAGAACAGGTGATGGTCCTCGAGCCTGCCGCTGGCGCTCGCGTGCCCGGCCCCGACGATCTCCCCGGTCAGGATCTCCAGGTTCGGCACCGAATCCACCCGGGTGCCGTCGGTCAGTACCAGGTTCCTGTTGTACTCGTAGGTATCGGTGCCGACCGCCTCCGGCCTGATCAGCACGTCACCGATCCAGACCGCGTGCGCGTCCTCGCCCTGCAGGGCGCCCTTGTAGGTGACCCTGCTGCGGCAGCGCGGCACATCATGGTCAACGAACAGCCTGTGTTCCAGGTGCTGGCCCGCATCGGCGAAGTAGAGCCCGGTCAGCTCGGCGTCGCCGCCGGGACCGTCGTAGCGGACCGAGGGGGCCAGCCGGACCACGGATCCGCCCAGCGTGACCGCCGCGTGCCGCAGCCTGGCGTCCCGCCCCAGCGTGGCGTAGTGCTGTGACAGGTGAACCGTGTCGTTGTCCCAGTCCTGCAGGCTGACCACGGACAGCGAGGCGCCGTCGGCCAGCACGAGCTCGACGTTGTCCGCGTAGGTGGCGCTGCCGCGGTAGTCGAGCACCACCACCGCCCGGGAGAACGGCTCGGCGTGCACCAGCAGGTGGCCGAACGCCGCACTCCCGGCGTCAGAGCCGGTCACCGTGACGACGGTGGGCCGGGAGGCGTCCGCTTCGGCCGGGACCGTGATCACGGTCGCCTCGCCGAAAGACGCATAGGCCCGCGCGCTCACCCGGTCGGCCGGGACGAAGCTGCGGCCAAGCAAGTGGCCACCCCGTTCGGCCGAAAAGGTCTTGACCTCGGGCGCGGGGTCCACTTCCACGGTCACCTTCGCGGCGGGATCCACCGGGGAATCGGTGTGCAGCCCGCGCAGCCGGCGCAGCGGGGTGAACCGCCACTCCTCCTCGCGGCCGTCGGGCACGGCGAAGTCCGCCGGGTCATAGGACCGGTGCTCGTGCAGCCTTGTCACGGGAGCGGATTCAATCGCCCCCTGAAGTCCAGCCGACATCAGCCGACCGCCCCCTCCATCTGCAGTTCGATCAGGCGGTTCAGCTCGAGCGCGTACTCCATCGGGAGCTCGCGGGCGATCGGCTCGACGAACCCGCGGACGATCGTGGCCATCGCCTCGTCCTCGGTCATGCCGCGGCTCATCAGGTAGAACAGCTGGTCTTCGGAGATCTTGGAAACCGTGGCCTCGTGGGCCATCTCCACGTCGTCCTCGCGGATGTCCACGTACGGGTAGGTGTCGCTGCGGCTCACCGTGTCCACCAGCAGCGCGTCGCACTTCACGTTGGACTTGGAGTGCTCGGCGCCTTCCTGCACGTTGACCAGGCCGCGGTAGGAGGTCCGCCCGCCGGCCCTGGCCACCGACTTGGAGACGATGGTAGAGGACGTGTTCGGCGCGCAGTGCACCATCTTCGCGCCCGCGTCCTGGTGCTGGCCCTCGCCGGCGAACGCGACGGAGAGCGTCTCGCCCCTGGCGTGCTCGCCCATCAGGTAGACCGCCGGGTACTTCATCGTCACCTTGGAGCCGATGTTGCCGTCGATCCACTCCATCGTGGCGCCCTGCTGGGCGATGGCGCGCTTGGTCACCAGGTTGTACACGTTGTTCGACCAGTTCTGGATCGTGGTGTACCGGCAGCGCGCGTCCTTCTTCACGATGATCTCGACCACCGCGGAGTGCAGCGAGTCGGACTTGTAGATGGGCGCGGTACAGCCTTCCACGTAATGGACGTAGGCGCCTTCGTCCACGATGATCAGGGTCCGCTCGAACTGGCCCATGTTCTCGGTGTTGATGCGGAAATAGGCCTGCAGCGGGATTTCCACTTTTACGTTCTTCGGCACGTAAATGAACGAGCCGCCGGACCACACCGCCGTGTTCAGCGCGGCGAACTTGTTGTCGCCCGGCGGAATCACGGTGCCGAAGTACTCCCGGAACAGATCCGGCTGCTCCCGCAGCGCAGTGTCCGTGTCAAGGAAAAGGACGCCCTTTTCCTCGAGGTCTTCCCTGATCTTGTGGTAGACGACCTCGGACTCATACTGGGCGGCAACGCCCGCGATGAGCCGCTGCTTTTCCGCTTCCGGGATGCCGAGCCTGTCGTAGGTGTTCTTGATGTCGGCCGGCAGCTCGTCCCAGCTCGCCGCCTGCTTCTCGGTGGAGCGGACGAAATACTTAATGTTGTCGAAGTCAATGCCGGACAAGTCGGCACCCCAGTTGGGCATCGGCTTGCGGCCGAAGTACTTCAGGCCCTTGAGCCGCATGTCGAGCATCCACTCCGGCTCGTTCTTCCGCGCCGAAATGTCGCGGACCACCTCTTCGGACAGGCCGCGGCGCGCGGACGCACCCGCCACGTCGGAGTCGGCCCAGCCGAATTTATACGTGCCCAGCCCTTCGAGCTGGTCTTGCGTGGTGGTCGTCATATCAAGAGCCCTCCGGACTCTATGCTGATTTCAGTGGTTACGGGTTCTACAACAGTCCCCGTCGTGCCTGGCGTCCCCGCCGGCACCGGCTTCCCGACGCAGGTGACGTGCGTGGTGCAGATGCCGTCGCCGTGCGCGATCGTAGCGAGCCGCTGCACCGGCGTGCCGAGCAGCCTGCCGAACGCCTCGGTTTCCGCCTCGCACAACTGCGGGAACTCGGCCGCCACGTGCGCGACCGGGCAGTGGTGCTGGCAGAGCTGCTCGCCGCCTTCGGCCTGGACCCATCCACCGATCGCGGGCGCCGGGCCCGCGGAGGCGGCGTAGCCGTCGGCGGACAGCGCCTCGGCCAGCGCCTGGACCCGGCTGGCCAGGTCGCCCCTGGCCACCGCAGGCGCGTACCTGCGCTCCAAGTCGGACACCTGCCTGCGGGCGAACTCGGCGATCGCCTCAGGGCCCGCCGTCTCGGCCAGGAAGCGCAGCGCGTTGGCGGCCAGGTCGTCGTAGGCGTGCTCGAACGCGCTGCGGCCCGCGTCGGTGATGACGAAGACCTTGGCCGGGCGGCCGCGGCCCCGGTTCCCGTAAGTCCTCGCCGTCCTGGTCTCGATGAGGCCCTCGGCCAGCAGGTTGTCAAGATGGCGCCGGATGGCGGCAGGCGTAAGCCCGAGCCGGCCGCCAAGCGTCGCGGCGGTGGACGGCCCGAGCTCGAGGATCAGCCGCGCGACCTGGCCCCGCGTGGGCCCCTCGGCTGCTCCAACGTTTTTCACAACATCATTGTGCCGTAAATAGCTTGCCTGATGCAAAACTTTTTTACAACATCGTCGTGACTTAAATCACGCTCGACTGGTCCCCCAGGCGCACCTGCCTCCCCAGGCGCACCTGGTCTCCGAGGCCAGGCGAGGCCAGGCTGGTCCCCGAGGCCCAGTACCTGCTCGGCGTTGCCGCCGGCGATCTTGGCCTTGTCTGCCGGGGCGAGCGGCAATGCGTCGAGCATGGCCCGGCCCGCCGCGTTGTCGCCGAACGGGTAGTCGACACTGAACATCACCCGGTCCACCCCGAGCACCTGCACGGTGCACAGCACCGGCGGCAGGCTGAACAGCCCGCTGGTGGTGACCCAGATGTTCCGCAGGAAATACCCGGACGGGGCCAGGGCCAGCTTGTCCTGGGGCAGCATGGCGTCGATCCTGGCCAGCATGAACGGCAGCATCTCGCCGCAGTGCCCCACGATCAGGCGGAGCCCGGGATGACGGTCGAACACCCCGGTGGCGACCATCCGCAGCACGTGCAGGCCGGCTTCGGCGTGCCAGCCCCAGGCGCCGGTGGCCAGCCTGCCCGCCACGGCCGGCGGCAGCCCGTGGTAGAGCGCCTCGCGCAAGGCCGCCGACGGCGGCGCGGGGTGCAGGTACAGCGGTACGTCGAGTTGCTCGAAACGCTCGAGCAGCGGCGCAAAGCTGGCGTCGTCCAGGAAGATGCCGTTGGAGCCGAGGGTGCTGTTGACCAGGGCGCCGATCAGGCCGAGATCGCGTACGGCCCGCTGGAGCTCGTCGGCCGCGGCCCGCGGATCGGCGGTGGGCAGCGTGGCGAAGCCGGCGAACCGCTGCGGATGCGCGCGCACGGCCGCGGCCAGCCGGTCGTTGGCCTCACGGGCCCGGGTGATGCCTTCGGCCCCGGCGAGCCCCTGCGCGGCCGGTGCCACATGCGAGATGACCTGAAGGTCGATGCCGTTGGCGTCCATGTCGGCCAGTCGCGCCTGGCCGAGATCGCGCAGCTGGTCATCGACCCGCTGGCCCCACATGGCGAGCGGTCCGGTCCCGGGAGGCGCCGCGAGTTCGGGCGTCCAGAAGTGCTCTTCCAGCGCAATCGTTCTCACCCCAGCCATTGTGCCAGCCGGCCTGACTGGTACCCGTTCCTCGCCCTTAGACGGCGATGCCGACCGTGATCCCATCGATGCCACTGGGCTGCTGGGCCGGGCCGCGGACCACGGCGTCGGCCCGGGCCGCGATGCGGAGCGGTTCGGCGATCTGGTCGAGCAGCGCCTGGGCCCGGGCGTCGTGCGCCTGCACGATCAGCTGGCTGAGCCGGGCCGAGTTGCCGAGCCGCTGGCCGCTGCGCAGCACCCGGGTGGCGTCCAGGATCACCGCGAGCTGGTCGACCGCCTCGACCGCGGCACGGTCCCCGCGCCAGCGCTCGTCCGCCACGGGCCAGTGAGTCAGGTGCAGCGACACCTCGTCTTCGTGCGCGCGGTAGAACTGCTGGTACATGTGTTCGGTCACGAACGGCGCGAAGGGTGCGAACAGCCCGAGCAGCACCCGGAACGACTCCCACAGGGTCCACCGCGCGCTGTGACCGTCCCGGCCCTCGCCGAGGCCGTCCGAGGCCGTGAGCCGGTCCTTGATCATCTCGAGGTAGCGGTCGCAGTAGACGGACCAGAACATCCGCGAGGCGGCCTGGTGGGCCTGCATGTAATCGTGTGCCTCGAACGCCGCCGTGGTCTCGGTCACCGCGTCGGCCAGGTGCGAGAGCAGCCACCGATCCACGATGTCCCGCTCCTGCGGCACCGGGGCGGGCCCCGAGTGATCCCCGAGGTTCAGGGACAGGAACCGGCCGACGTTCCACAGCTTGACCGCGAACTTACGGCCCGTCCTGATGTCCTTCTCGTTATACCGCAGGTCGGTGCCGATGCGGCCCTTGGTGGCCCACAGTCGCAGCGCGTCCGCGCCGTACTTGGCCATCACGTCGTCCGGCACGTACCGGTTGTAGCCGTCCGCCCCCGTCGACTTATCGAGATCGCGCTTGGACAGCTTCTTGCCCTGCTCGCTCAGCCCCCAGCCGGAGATCAGCGCGGTGCGCCACGGCACCCGGCCGAAGTGCAGCTCGGACTGCACCACCGAGTAGAACAGCCAGGTCCTGATGATCTCGAACGCCTGCACGCGCATGGACATCGGCGTCAGCGCCGGATCGCTCCCCCCGATCGCCCAGCCGTCGTTGATCTGCGGCGTCAGCGATGACGTCATCCAGGTGTCCATCACGTCCGGGTCCGGTTCCAGCGCCGAACCACAGGACGGGCACGCGGCCACCGGCGGCTTGTCCGCCAGCGGGTCTACCGGCAGGTCCTCCAGCCGGGCTAGCACCGGCGCCGCGCAGGCAGTGCAGAACCAGACCGGGAACGGCACGCCGTAACGCCGCTGCCTGGTGATGTTCCAGTCCCACTTGAGCCCGTCGATCCAGTCCTCGAGCCGACGCCGCATGAACGACGGGATCCACTCGAGCTCGGCCGCGCGCGCCCGGAACCGGTCCGCGTGCTCCCGCACCGCGATGAACCACTGCGGCCTGATCTGGAACTCGACCGGGGTCTGGCACCGCTCGTGCACCCCGACGACCTGCCGCACCGGCACGCTGTCCGCCAGCAGCCCGGCCTCGGCGAGCGCCTTCACCATGGCCGAACGCGCCTGCGTCAGCGGCAGACCGGCGAACTCCCCGGCCAGCGGCCCGAGCCGCCCGTCCGGCTCGACGACCAGGCGCAGCGCGAGCCCGTCTCGGCGCCACTTCAGCACATCCTCGCTGTCACCGAACGTGCACACCATCATCAGCCCGGTCCCGTACTCGGGGTCCACCGACTCGTCGGTCAGCACCGGCACCTCGTAGCCGAACAGCGGCACGATGGCTCGCTCGATCCCGGAGTAGCGGGCGTCGGCGGGGTGGTGGTACAGCGCCACGCAGGCCGGCAGCAGCTCCGGCCGGGTGGTGGCGATCAGCAGCTCGTCCGAGAACCTGATCGTGTGCAGCCTGCTGGTCCGCTCCAGGTCCTCCACGTCCGCCTGGGCCAGCGAGGTGCGGTCTTCCGGGCACCACAGGATGGGATCCTCGGCCCGCCGCAGGTAGCCCGCCTGGTGCAGCCTGATGAAGCTGGTCTGGGCGGTCCGCTGGCAGCGGGCGTCGATGGTCGAATAGCGCAGCGCCCAGTCGAGCGACAGACCGAGCCGCCGCCACAGGTCCTCGTACCGTTCGGCCGTGCGCCGGGTCTCGGCCAGGCACAGCGCGACGAA
>JGI12270J11330_10000471_pt1 | contig 31091 bp, 27 predicted proteins | sample PeaSoiMetSII2010_FD_11330 | JGI IMG/M metagenome (IMG submission 11330)
CGAATCATCAAGCAATGACGGATGAGAGTTCGCCCGGCTTAACCTGCTGATCTTCTTCAGCAATCTGCCCGCGCTCACAAGTCGCTCGACTTTGTTGATTAACTGTGGTTAACTAGGGAGCATCATCTACAGTTAATCCATCTAAACTTGCTCGTGGTGAGAGTCGAAGAGGTACGCTTTCAAATGGGATGCAGTCGCCTTGTTTTCTTGGTCGTTGCTATCGCAGTTCTCTCAGCAGAGGCACTGGGTCAAGGCGAGACCACCAGCGCGATTGTAGGCCAAGCGACTGATGCGACCGGAGCGGTTGTTCCGGCAGCCACGGTAACAGTAACCAGCCATGACACAGGATCAAAGCGCAGCGCCAAGACAGACGGAGCAGGTCGTTTCAACTTCCCCCAGCTAAAGCCGGGTGCATACACAGTCAGAGTTGAAGCGCAGGGGTTTCAGCCACAAGAGGCGGATAACGTCTTCTCAGGTCTGGGGCAAAAGCAAACCGTCAACTTCATCCTGAGAGTAGCTCGCTCGAACGAGACCGTTGAGGTCAGTTCGGAAGCTCCGATCATCAATCCTAGCAACGCGAACACATCAACGACTCTCGATACTCCTGCGCTCGAAGACCTGCCCAATCCGGGCGGCGACATGACCTACCCTTTGCAGTTCGCTTCCGGCGCTCTCATAAACACGGCTGGGAGCGGCAATGATTTCGTGGGCGGCACCAACGGGTATGGCAATGTAGAATTCAACGGCTTGCCCGCCCTTTCCAATGGCTACATCGTTGACGGACTCGAAACGAACGATCCCCTTACGAACCTCAACAGCGGGCTTTCAACCAATCTTGTCTTAGGGCTAAATTCAATTTCCGAAGTGACCGTCAACACTCTGTCCTATTCTGTCGATCAAGGCAGGTACGGGGCGTCTCAGATTAACTACGTCACCAAATCTGGCACGAACCAGTTTCACGGAAACCTGTACGAACTCTGGAACGGCTCGATCCTCAACGCGGCGGACTATTTCACGAATGCCACACCGGGCAACCACAAACCGCGCTCGAACGTGAACCATTTCGGGGGCAGCTTGGGCGGTCCGATACTTCATGACAAGCTGTTCTTCTTTTTCGACAGCGAGTGGGTTCGAATCGCATTGCCTATCGTCACGCCGACTACTGTGCCCACTCCGGCATTCCAGCAATACGTATTGCAACAGCTTCCGCTCGGCGGTACCGACTCCGTGACGGGATCAACCTATGCCCCCGCCCCACAACTCGTGCCCTTTTACCAAAAGATTTTCTCGCTTTACGGAAAAACCAGCGGGGCACCTCTTGCAGTGTTGGGGTGCCCATTCAATTCGGACGGCACTCTGGCTTCAGGCGCTACGCCAAGCGGCAACGGCTGCGCCAATCGGCAAAGTATCTCGCACTCCAGCGACGACCACGAGCAGGTACAGACCGCCCGAATCGACTACAACATCAACACGAACAACACGGCATGGTTTCGTTTTCAAGCCGATACAGGCGTGCAGGCTGCCTACACAGACCCGATCAACCCGCTCTTCAACTCCATTTCTTCGCAGCCTCTCTACTCGTTCGCGGCTGGATATACGCACGTGTTTTCGCAAAATCTGGTGAACTACTTCAATCCGGCATTCTCATGGTATGAGAGCCTGTTTGCACCGAGCGACTTCCAGAAGACTCTCTCAGCCTTTCCAATCGTGCTACAAGGCAGCGGGGCAAATGCCCCGTTCACCACTATCGGAGGTCTCGACAATACTTGGCTTCAGGGAAGACGTGCTTCTCGGTTCTTCATCAATGACAACCTCGCTTGGAGTCGAGGATCACACGAGATCAGGGTGGGAACAAATGTGCGAATCCTCCGCTTGAACGACTATGATTTCGGCGAAGGCACGGTTCCCCTCGTCACTTATACCGACCTGCCGCAATTCGTCTACGGTGTGGCATCCACTGCCACGAAGACTTTCCCGACCAATCAGAATGAACCGTTCAACTTCTTAAATCTCGATCTCTACGCGCAGGATACGTGGAAGGTAACACCCAAGCTTACATTGACGGTCGGTATCCGCGATACGTTCAATTCCAATCCGCTGAACCCGCACGACCAAGTTGCGCGTCTTCGAGGCTCATTCGATTCGATCTCGCACAACGTCAATCAGTCGCTCAACGCTGCGATTCAGACCCACCTTGGAAATCTGTTCTCATCCACTCCGCTGGCAATCCTGCAACCAAGGACAGCGATTGCGTGGCAGTTCGAACCGAAAACCGTGCTGAGAACTGGTTTCGGACTGTTCAGCGACATCTTGCCCGGCACGGTTGCCGATCTCGCGGGAATGAATCCACCTTACGTGCAGACGTTTCAAGGAGGTCTTCTGGGCACGGTGGGCGGTGCCGCGATTGCGCCGGGAGTGCCCAACAGCGCAGTCGATGCGACTGTCGCCGCAGACCAGCGATTTAGTTCCGGCTTTGCGAAAGGACAACTTTCCTGTGCATCTCCGCTCGCAAATGCCGCTACCTGCCTGCCGCCAGTCGCCCTCGCTGCTGTCCCAAATGGCACACTTCACGCGCCGTACTTCATGGAGTGGAGTCTAGGGATTGAGCACCAGTTCGGAACGACCGCCAGCATGCAAGCTCAATACGTCGGCACCCGTGCCGTTAACCAACCCTATCTCACGCAGGTTAATGGCTATCAAACCGTGTGCCAAGGATGCTTCGCGCCCTTCCCGTACATGCAGCCGACCGACCCCCGTTTTGGTGCAGTCACTCAGCTTTCAACCGGGGCAAACAGCCACTATAACGGGCTACAACTGACCGCGATGAAGCGCCTGAGTCATGGGCTGCAAGGACAGGTCAACTACACTTGGAGCCACTGCTTGGACACAGTATCGAACGGCGGGTTTCTTCAATTTTCTGCGGGTGGGATTCTCTCGCCGCTGCCGGGAAAACTGTCTCGCGATTATGGTGCGTGCGATTACGACATCCGGCACAACCTCACGGGACAGTACGTCTACCAACTTCCAATAAAGGTGCGAAGCCATTCGCTTGGGTCCATAGTGAACGGCTGGCAGCTTTCGGGCACAATGTTCTGGCACAGCGGAGTTCCATTTTCAGTGCTGAGCACGCCCTACTCCGCGAATGGTCAAGGGATCGTGCAGGGCAGCGGTCCGCAGTTCGCGAACGTCGTACCCGGCGTGCCACTCTACGAACATCATGCACTTGCGGGCGTTACGCAGCCCGGTTCGATCCAGTGGCTCAACCCCGATGCGTTTGTCTCCGCAGTCGATCCGAGTACCGGAGCTTGCCACGGCGGCGACGGTCCGCAAAATTGCCAGTTCGGGAATCTGGGTCGCAATGCCTTGCGGGGTCCCAGCTTCGTGTGGAACGACTTCTACCTGACCAAATGGTTTCCGGTGACTGAACACATGAAGATGCGTTTGGATGCACAGTTCTTCAATGTCTTCAACCATCCTAACTTCGGTCTTCCCAGCATCGTGCTGGCTGGCATTCCCGGTAAGCCGACGACCCAGACTGGTTTTGGGGCGCTGACGTATGCTACTTCGCCTCCAACAGGGTTGCTGGGGGTAGGACTGGGCGGTGACAGCAGCCCACGGATGATCGCATTGCAACTGCGGCTCGAATTCTAGATTGCCTGACCGCTGCTACATAGGGTCAGTGGTTGGAGCGTTTGCCGTTGTGACCACACTAGACCGACGCCGAATGCGTTCATCATTGGTCATCGTGCTATGAGAATAGCCGATTCTGAGCGGGCATAGATTCCACAGGTCGAGAACATTCTTCGTCGTCGTTAGCGACGTGGTTGATCCGCATGCCCACGGGATAACACTCATCAGCGGGCATCGCAGGGCTTCAGCAGTTCGGACACCACGCTCACGTCCGTCATCGCTGAATCCAGCCAAAGGTCGAAGCTATCTGGATCGAGGATGATGGGCATGCGGTCATGAACGGCTGAGGTCACAGTATTTGGCGTTGTGGTCAGAATGGAACAGGTCTCGACGAGTTTGCCGCTTGGGTCCCTCCAGCGGTCCCAGATTCCTGCGAACGCGAACAACTCCCCTCCGTTGACTTCAAAACAATAGGGCTGCTTTCCCCGTCCGCATCCACTCGTAAAACCCGTCTGCGGGGATCAGGCACCTGCGGAGCTTCAGGGGATCGCGAAATGAGGGCTTCGTGGCGGCTGTCTCCGACCTTGCGTTGATCGTGCTTGCAGCGCCAGAGGCGTCCTTAGTTCAGTGAGGGACTAAACCCCACCGCATTGTCGCGACTTGACGAATTGGTTCCTTGGGATTCTGCCGGATAACCGGGATGGGTTGGGTAGGGGCTATATTGAACCGGGGGACTCCAGTCTTCGTCCCAAGAGTCTTCCATTTTGGACAGAAACCAGCAGCGATGAAGCGAGCCCGGACGAACACCAGTCGGCACTTGGCGGCTGCCCAGCGAGCCGTTAAGACATGGTGGGTGATCCCTTATCCGGGCGGCAAGGTCAGGCTGGCGCAGACCATCGTTTCGTTTTTGCCGAAACGTGGTCGGACATACTGTGAGCCGTTTGTGGGCAGGGGCAGTGTCTTCTTCGCCGGCGCGTCACGGCTTCAGTTCAAACAGTGGTGGCTGAACGACATCGCCACCGCATCTTTCTTCGAGGCGATCCTGCGCTTCGGCGACATCGTGGAGGTGCCGCCTCGTTCGAAGGAGGAGTACTACCGCCAGTGGGAACTTGCAAGACTGGGCGACCAGCGAGCGATCATCCTTGAGCCCTACCTGACCTTCGGCGGCGGCGGTTATGGCAGCGGGGGGTTTGGCGGCAAGAAGGGTGCCAGTGCGTCCGGGTTCACCAAAGATCATACGTGAGTGCCACAATTTGCTGCACAACACGTCTCCGAGGATCACGGCATTGGACTGGCGAGACATGGGGCTGGAGCGCCTGACAGGGAATGACGTCGTGTTCCTCGACCCGCCATACCCTAACGCCGACGTTCGTTCGTACAGAAACGACACGCTGAACCACGAGGAGTTGGTGGACATCCTCCTCCGAGCCAAGTTCCGCTGGCTCCTGTGTGGGTACGCCCATCCCCTGTGGTGCAGGCTCGGCAATCCCCTCTGGGCAAAGGAAGTGAAGCTCCTGAGTATTCGAGGAGAGCAGGAGCCGCGAACGGAATGCCTTTGGGGCAATTTCCGCTCTGATACCGGAGATCGCAAACCTCTGCCGCTAGCGCTGAACAGAACATTGCGGACGCTATCCGATGCCGCGTCGCTGTCCTTCGTCGCCCTCGATGCCCGGATTGATGAGGGCTTGCAGGCGGTGGCGAACGACTGGAACGCGGTTTTGCCACTTCTTCTCGAAATGAATCGTCGGCTAAGCGCACCGGGCAGGCGCACCGATTTGAGAAAAGGGGCTCCTGCTGGTCTAACGTGGACGGCATGGGTTCAATCAAAGCGCAGGAGGCTGCGTCGGAGCCTACGGTCTGTGCAGCGTTTGCTGTCCGGCAAGACCGAGGCTTCAAAAGAACGACAGGCGCAACCTCGCGCCACGGTGGCGCAAGGTTCGGTAGACGCGCCTGAGATGCCCGACAGCCCGATGGAAATTGCCTCGGAGATGGCACGGCTCGTGCTTGAGATGCGAAACAGCAACCGGAACGCTGGATCGAACAAACATCGGCTGGAACTCCTTGCTGAGCACTTCATGAGGATCACCGCCCGAGGAACTGTCTCGGATACCCGCACTGGTAGCGAAATCGGTACATCCGCTTGGATGATGTAGAGTCCATCCAACCTCTCGAATCGCTACGCCGCTCGCGTATTCCTGCGGGCAGGAGGCGAGTGCTTCCGCCACGTTTCAGTTCGGCACTGAGATCGGTGCTTTCCACTGCGATCTGGATGGGTCCGGCAGCTTCGCGCCCCAGCTAGAGGTTCGTTCCCTCGGGCGAGGTCAGCCCGAGGCTACGAAGCACATTACCGTGTGTTTTTGCGGTAGATCATACCCATCCGTCACGGAACAGACATTGGATTTCACATGCGAGCGTAGCCCATGTTTTGTGGTTGACAGGACGCCCATCCAGACAAAGCACGTTTGCCTCACCGTCTCGGCTGAAGCGCAATTCACCCTTCAGCACGCCCCCGGATTCGGAAACGCCATTTGGTCTGGCGCAATCGTCGCCGTCTTGGTAGTGTTGGCTGTAAACAACTTGGTTTGCGAGTTCGTTTGCTTCGTTAAAGATACTCATAGTGTCTCCTTGTAGTTGATCGAATCGTGCTGCGGTCCCTTGGATGAAATGCCTTCGGGGTACATTAGAGAGCATCCGCCCCTGACCGCCCACTTACTTACTTAATACTCGGGGCAGCCGGAAAGCAGTTGATGTTTTAACCTGCAAACCCATTGGCGATTCTCAGAAGCAGCCATCTACCGCGTACTTGTCCCATTCGACATCGAAAATCTCGCGGCTGATGAGTTCCCGAAGCGGCGTCTCGATGTCGTCGCCCAGCCAGCAAACGGTCAAAGTTGAAAGGTCGCTGTGGGGATCGGACACAGGCTTTTGACAGACCAACAAGACCATGATCAAGTAACGGGGCAGTTCTCTTGGGACTGGTCTAACGAGAACGCCGCTACCGGGAAATTGACCACGCACTCTTTCCTTGAGTTGCCGAATTAGATCGGCGCGAATGTGATCTCTACTTCCGGCGAGATAACCGAGAGTCGAGGGGGTGATGCGGATTTCCTCGGCATGCACGTCTCGGCCGCAGTCGAGGCGGTATTCGAGACGACGATGATTAGCGGTCCGTGATGGAACTCGCATCGCAGGGTTCTTTTCGTTAGTCGTCATGGCGGGTTGCCTTTCCTGCCCAAAGATCGCAGTTCCAATTCGGTGGTCAGCATGTACGGAGTCCATTCTTGTTCTCCTCAGAGTTCTTCCATTTCGCACGGAAGCCCGTCCGTGATGCAACGAGTCCGGTCGGCGTGCCATTTGTCGAAATGGTAGGCGCATATCCACTGAGTATCCGGGTTGCCATTTTTGCCGATGAAAACGACTCCCAGTCGGGGGCAGTTGTAGTAACAGCAGTGGTGATCTGTCATGGCTCTTAATCCGTGTGCTCAACTCCCGCTAGAGCGGAGGGTACGCCGAAAGGATCGTCATGCCGACACGTTGTGCAGTCGAAGGGTATCGGGCAAGCAACCTAGCAAGGTTGCGACGAGCCCGTGCGGGCGAGCAATTTGGGTATGCGGACGGGTGCCGCCCAATCATCGCCCAGCGCTTCATTTTTTGGGCGATCAACAATTCTCTAACCTCTAGTCTTGCGTGCATCTTTTTCGATTTCCTCCCGCAACTGGCTCCGAAGCCCGCTTTCGCGATGATTCAACGCTAGGCGTGGCGGGGCTCAGGAGTGATTTCTCCAGCAAAGATGGCGATTCCGTGCGTCTGGCAAATTGGCTCGACCTGCCGGAAACGCCAAAATTCTGCTCTACCAAAAGGATTTGAAAGTTCCGCAATTGCCCCCGATTTGTTTTGCAAAATGCCGGATGGAAGTTCGAATCGCCCGCGTTCGAGTCATTTTCTGGGACCGGGGGAACCAGAAGGAGAGATGCTCAGCGCATCTTGCCTTTTTGCCTCGCACAGGTTCGGGGATTCTCATCGTTCGGGGAAAATCATACCAAGCGTCTCCAGTCGGCATTGTTTGAAACGAGAGACAGTGAGCCCCGGAACCGTTCATGGGATGCCCCCTTTGAGGAATAACTGCTGGACGTTTCCTGATACGTGTCTCGCTGTCCACCTGTCTACCTGTCCCCCTGTGGGGGTGGACAATAGATAGATAGACATTGAATCTTTCTAAAGGAGTTGCACCATTTGGCACCATGTTTGTCCACCAGTGACTGCTGGACTGCTCGACAGGTAGACAGCCATCAACGTGAAGACAGCCCCGGCATCGCGCACCATCTGGTGCCGGATGCACTGCCCGAATCCAATGAGCATGCAATTTGAGGGTCGAATGCAGATCGCGAGCCCCAGCTACTTGCTGAGCGGCAGATAGAAAACCTGCTCAACCTGCTCAAAGCTCGGCTGCTTGATGCCAAGCCGCTTGGCTATCCGTGGATGGGAGCGGCACACCGCCCAAGCGAACTTTACATCCACCTGCGCCAAATGCACCGCAGTTTCCCGGCCGGTAGTTTTCGTGCTGCTTGATTGCAGCAGCAAACAGATGGTCTTTGAATCGACCGCACCACTTACGCAGGTTAGCGATCCGTCGAGCCACGTCTTGTTCTTCCCAAACTGTCATAGTTCCTTGTCCCTCGGGTTACGGTTACAGCAGGTTACGCCGTAACCCTGCGATAGATACGTTCTCTTAATACTCCCCAATATTCCCCACACATGGCATCGCGGAGTTACGCCGTAACCACGTGTAACCGTAACCCACGTGTAACCTCAAAACTCTTTGGGGTCTGCCATGCTTGCTGACGCCATGCCCCGCTCAACGAACGTCGCCAGCCGGATTTCGAGCCAAACACGCTGTGCCTTGCCGTTGCGCTTGATGACATCGTCCTTGAGACCTTTGCGCCGCATCGCCTGCGTGAACGTCTTCTCGTCCACGTGGCGGGCTTCCTTGTTCTGGTCAGCCCAGCGTGAAAATGAGGCGAACATTTCGCTCTTGAGTTCGAACTTCTGCTTGTCATCGGTCTTGACTGTGTTGTCATCGAGGAACCGCTGGAGCCAATCGTCGCGGTCGCGCCACTCTTCGGCTGCCTGCGCCACATCCTCTGGGTGCGCCAGCCCCTTCTCCTTGTATTGGCTCATGCCTGCGAGGCACCAGTTCAGGATGCCCGAGCCTTCCTCTTTGACAAGGATGTCCGCATAATCCTTGATCTCCTTGTCCGTGCCACGGAACTTGACGTTGAACGGGATCGGCTTGGCGCGGTCCCAGAACGCGTCATCGTCCGAGCGCGTTGTGGGCGCGTCGTTGGTGGCAAGCCACACTTTCCACTGCGGGATGAAAGAGTACTGGTTCTGGAACTTGTAGCAGGCGGTGACGGGGTCTTGACCAGTCATGCGCTTGAGCTTCGCCAAGGCTAATTTTTTGCCCTCTTCCGTCTCAATCGCCATCAGCAGGCGCACGCCTTCCATGCCAGCCATCTCGAATGGCTGACCTGAGTCGCCCCTCTTTGCCATGAACATTTCCGCGTCTGCGGTCTTGCAGTAGTCGCCCATGACCATGCGCAGCACGTTCAGCAAAGTGGACTTGCCGCTGCCCCCCACGCCCCAAGGCATGAAGAAGCACTGACCGCCGGTCTCCGACGTGAATGTGTAGCCGCAGCAGCGAGCCAAGTACGCACGCATGTGCTTCTTGCCGTCCATGATCTCCAGCGTGAACTGCTCCCATTTGGGGCATTCAGCCGCAGGATCATACTTGATCGGGGATTTCTTGGTCAGCAAATGTATCGGGTCGTGCGGCAGGAATTCCATCGAGCGCAGGTCGATGGTGCCATTGGCACAGTTGAAGTACCAGTCCTTGCGGTCGAACATAGCGTAATTGCGTGCGAACGCGGAGTCCGCCGAAGCACGGCTGAGCGCAGCCTTGATCTTCTTGTCGCTCTCGCAAGCTTCCGCGAACGCCACGATTTGGTTTATCTTTGCTTCCGCCGCTTTCTCGCTCAAGCCCATTGCGGGCACCAGTTCCGCTTCCAGCACGATGCGTCGCATGGTGCGAACCATCGCGTTGTCCACCAGCTTCTCTTTGTCGCGTACCCAGACCCCGTCCTTGTACACCATCCAGCCCGTGGCTTCAGTCCATACGAACTCGCCGCCGTAGCGGAACGCGAAACGCTCCGCGTTGCCCACGTCGGTGAACGGGTGGATGCGTGGCGGCACCGCCTCGTGCGGGTCTTCTTGCCGCCTTGCGTCGCGCTTGGCGTTGGCTTCCTTGGCATCCTGCTCGAACTTGTCCCGCTCGGCTTCCAACCACTCCCTGTGGTGCTGGGAGCAATAGACCGCGTCATTGTTCCATCCGCCACGGGAGCATGGCTTGTCGCAGCCTTCTTTGGCGCACACGGGTACATGCTTGGCTTTGCCGTTCTTTGTCTCTTTTGTAGTTGACCCCGTCTCGGGGCGTACTGCTTCTGTGTTACTCATTGTCCTTGTGTTCTCTTTGCCCTTGTGTCGCTGCTTGTCGAAGGCAGTGTCGGAGCGTTTGGGGACGGGTAACAAGGACGGAACCCATCCCCCGCTTTGAATCTCTCTTGCGAGACATCCCGACACTTAGTAATACTGTATTCACTGGATTTTCCATGTTCTCGGTCGCCATCCGCGCCCCCGCACTATGCCTGCGTTCTTGGCGATGCTTTTGATCCTGTCCATGTTCGTTCCGAAGAGCTTCGCGATCTGGCCGAATGACTCGCTTTTGGCGTGGAAGATGTAATCCGCGATTTCGCGCTCCACGCCCTCGCGCAGGGTCCGCATCCGTTCCGGGTAATTAAAGGGCTTCATGCAGACGGAACAGATAGTTGGAAAACTTCTAACTGTCGGTGAAATCTCCGCTACCAGACTCTTATAGTAGAAAGCCCCGCTGTGACGAGCGGGGCTCGGAGACAACTTATGAACAACACTCAAGTACCAAATACTGAAGTTCACACCCATGCGGGCGAAACCTGCAATGGAAAACGCTACCTAACTGGGAACTGCGAGACGGGCTACTATTTCGTCCGCTGCCCCAAGACCTTCACATCGCCGCTCGCAGCGAGACTCACGACCCAGCAGGTCATCGAGCACGCCTTGAGCAACGAGCCCAAGCGTCGCATCGGCTTGAAGAATTCCAGCCCCGAGGATTACCGCGACGACTGCACCCCGGCATCGGAGGTCCGTGAAACCACGGAGCCCCCGCAGCCCATGTGCGACATCAAGACCTGCTTGATGACCGCGAAATATTTGCTGGAGTTCGAGCTAGCCGCCGGCCGGCAGTACCGCCGCGTCTGCCGCCAGCACTTGGAAGAGAATAGCCGCGCCGCCTACGTCTGGAAGAAGCACGCCTACGAGAACGGCAAGGACGGCACGATCAGCGAATAGCGCAGGGCTTGCAATGGCACCTCGCGCAGTACCGCTGGTCGGTGCGATGGCCATCGGCGCGGACATTGTGGTGGGCGTACTGGTCGTCGCGGGTCTCCGCCCAGCCGTGGATCGGGCAAGACCGCGACGAATGGTGAACCGCGCAGTACTCGCATCCTGCCTTGATTTTTTCCCTGATCTCCGCCGATGGCTTCGGGCGCATCGCATGCCAGCCTTGCGGGCGAAGGTTCTTGGGCAGCGGAATCCAGCGCGGGAAGCCCTCCGCCTCGTAGAGCGCATAGACATCGGGGTGCTTTTCTTTTAGCCAGCTCCAGACCTGATCGAAAGTCCAAGTCTTGCGTTCCTTGTTTCTAATAAAGATGCTGATAAGCCTCGATAAGGATTCGAGCACTGGTTTGCCGGACTCGAAGCATTTGTACCCCGTGGCAGCGTTTTTGTGTTGACTGTAGCGTTCTTGGCCTCCGTGGCGTAGTCCGCCTGTTATTTGCACCATTTCCCCGCACACATCACATGTCGCGAATGTCTCGCCATCTCTTTCCTCTACGACAGGAGGATGTTTAGAACCTGTTGTTGCTACTTGGTCAATGGGTGCAATGGGTGCAATGGGCGCGAACTCCCCCTTTACCCGCTCCTTCACATCTTTCGTGTGGACGCTGGCCCATTCGCCGTTGTCGCTCTTGAACTCGTGCTTCTGGTTTCTCCACCGCATGTAGCGTGCCTGCAACGGCGGTTTTTTCTTGCGGCTGATCTCGTACATCTTGTTCACGATCAGACCGTCCTCGCAGGCACATGCGCCTTTGAGATGTCCGCACGGACTCTCGCCTTTTACGGGTCCGAGGATCGCGAACACTTCCGCCTCGGTGCCAACGAAATGTCCTTCGCACCGCAGCTTGTACGCTTCCGCTTCCGTGTCTTCTCCCCACACTACGGAACGTCTCCACCAGCCGTACTGGTCGCGGTATTTTTCAACCACGGTGTAAGTCTTCCATCCGTGATTGGGATTTGACATAGATGTCCCCGGTGGATAGACGTGTTCCTTCTCGATATAAAAGTAGTGGGGATCGCGCATGGCGATCTGCACCAGCTTCGGCTCGTATCCCACGGCGACCATCGCGTCGCGCACTTCGCGCTTCTTCGCGATCCTTTCTTCTTTGGTCAGCCACGAGTCGGTAAAGAAGCCGGGGAACTTCAGCCGGATGTAGTTGCGGCAATCTTCGATTTCTTCGGGGATCAATTCTTTTTCCTTTTCTTCCTTCGGTCATCGACTGTCACCTTCGATGTGGGCGTCCGACCCACGCGCAGGCGCAGGATGCCGTCCACGTACACCCAGACCACGCCGGCCGCGCTGATCAATATCTCCACGCCGTTGTCGGGCTGTGTGATGTCAAGCTGATCGTTGATGTTCAATGTGTTCATATTTGTGATCATCGGCATCCGCTTTACGGATGGACGACGCCGGATTTGTCCGGCGCGTTTCGCACTTACACTTGCTCGTCAGCCGGGGTGAACACGTCTTCGTCGATTGGCTGATCGACCTTCTTCACTTTCTTCATGGTGACCTTAACGGTGAAGGTCACGTCCTTGGTTGCGTGCTGCTCGACGATCTTCCGCGCCAACTGCCGGCTTTTTTGGCAAGGTCGAAGTCGCTTAGTTCGCCGAATACGGCGTCCATCGGAGTGACAGCGCCGATCACGCTGTCAGCGTTGAGGAAGTTGATCAGCGCATCCACGTCGCCAGGTTTCAAGTCCGGCACGGGCATCATCGCCTTGGGTTGAGTTGCGGGCTTAGGCCCCGGCGGGACTGGCGTCTCGTCCTCATCCTCGATCTCGTCCTCGTCAGCTTCCTCCACCATCTTGTATATCTTGGTGGTTCTGCCAGGGAAACCGGGCGGCGGCTCTGACGATGGAGCGTTGATCGTGGGCACGGGCGCTGGATGCGGCTCCGGCTCGGGCTGGTACTGCTTGCCCATGTCGCCGATGGTGGCGCGGATTTCGCTGTTCACATGCTGCGGCGTTCGGTCGTAGACGACCTTGCACCATTTCGTCCACGTGATCGCGTCGTCCTCGGTGACTTCAACTTCCTTGCCGTTCATCGTCACCGTTGTCCCCGGTATTACCGAGATGCCGAATGACTTGAACGTCTTGATGTTGAGAGCTTCCCACTTCGTGCGGTCGGGATTCTCCATCGCCTTCGATGCGTTGATCTTCATCAGGTCGCGCCACTTCGTTACATAAGGGTGGCTCGTGATGATTAGCTCGGCGAAGCTCTCGGCGACCTTGTATGTCGCGGTCATGAGCTTCACGCCGTCTGGGTTAGTGTCGAACCAATCCTTCGCCGCCATGCCTACCACTGCCGGGCGGTCGAGAGTCTTGATGTCCGCGTAACGCGGGATGGCGTCAAGGATCGCCTTGACGGTCATCGCCTTGTCAGGCGTCTGGGTTGCGAGGGCTCGCGCCTCTGGTTCGGACGCGAGCTTGGTTGCTTGCTTTGCCATACAGACCCCTCTAGGTGAATTTGACTACAACACCATTGTACCAGAGTGTGCCGCAAAGTGCCATTCATGCGGCCTCATAGTGGGGTATCGAAAGCCACTTTCGATAGGGTAACTAAGTAGTAACGACAATATAAGACCGGATTTCCGAGAGTGCTTGACTCATTATAAACAATATGATACAAGCTCACTGTTCATGTTTCAAAACTTTTGTTGCACCCTCAGGCACAATCAGATACCATATTTTCATGCAAGGAAGCTTGATCAGTTGGACGCACAATACGTGGAATCCTTGGGTGGGCTGTGACAAGGTCGCGCCAGAATGTGCGAAGTGTTATATCGGACGCGAAATCCGCAAGCAGACGGACTGGCAGGGCGATGGAAAACCGCGCCAAGCATGGGGCGAAGTCTACCTTACCAAGACTTGGAATGATCCGTACAAGTGGCAGAAGGAGCTTGAAGGCACCGACAATGCCAAGCGCATCTTCACTTGCTCACTGTCTGACTTCTTCCATGCGAAAGTTGATTCAAGAAAGCTTGACTCCACGCTGAAGCAGCACCTAATCGCGGGAGACAAGGGCGGCCTTTACCATACGCACTGGCGTGGCGCGGCATGGCAGGTCATAAAGGACACGCCCAATCTGATTTATCTCATACTCACTAAGCGCCCGGAGAGGATCATGAAGTGCCTGCCTCCTGACTGGGGCGAAGGGTATCCGAATGTGTGGCTGGGAACTTCCGTTGGCACCAAGCAGCGATTGAAAAACATAGATGCCCTGCGCGAGGTTCCGGTCCATCCAGAAGCGGTGCGATTCATCAGCGCGGAGCCACTGCTTGAGGACATCTCGGAAGAAATCAATCTGGACAAAATCGGCTGGTTGATTGTTGGCGGCGAATCCGGCAGCAACCCGGAGTACCTGTGGGACGCAAAGGCTAAGTGGCAGGATGAATTGGTCGGGGAAGTCGGCAGGCGGACAATGGACGTCGCTTGGGCGCGGAGATTGCAGCGCTTGGCTCATCGTGCTGGGATACCTTTCTTCTTCAAGCAGGTCACATCAGGCAAGGCAGGACAAGGAGAAGCCGCGCTGGGCAGGGTCTATCATGAGTTTCCGAATCCGCCCAAGGGTCTGATCTGGATGCCGGAAGCTGAAATCCATAAACCTGAATTGGTAGTGCTGGGCTAAAGGAGGAAGTGATGAGAGCAACGGACAACGTGCGGGACTGCCTGATCGCGATGAAAATCGAGCACTGGTACAGACTGGCGACTATGCCGGGCTCCAGTGCCTCCACCATTCGCAACGCTCGCCGGAACTACTGGAAGCTCGTCCGCAAGTACCCGAAGATCGCGAAGCAAGGCGGTTGGACTGAGGAAAAAATTTTGACAAAAGCTGCGTGATGCGGCACCAGATTGCTTCGAGAAGCTTTGCCGGGGTCTCGTCACTTAGATGAGACCCCAAACTTTTTTCAAGCCCACGCGCTTCGACCGCAGGACACTGTCGTCGTCCTTCAGGCGACCAATGCCGCACGGGGCGCGTCTTTTGCCTATACCCGTCTGACCTCGAAAGACCAGAGTGTGCCCGCAAGTCAGTATTAGACGCTCATGGAACCTTTCGTATCAGCTACAGTAGTCGCAAAATATCTCAGCCTCAGCTCGCGCACCGTCGCCAAGATGGCGCGAGAGGGTCGTTTGCCAGCCCATCGCATCTCTGGCTCAAAGCGCAAGACTTGGCGCTTTCTTATTTCGGAAGTCGCTGCATTCGTCGCGTCGGGTATGCAGCTATGACCCTTGGCCTTATTCGCATGGCATTCTACAATTCGATTCGCGTCCCGACTGCCCTGCCGAAAGTGAGTTAAGCAGATGCAGCCACGCAGAAAAAGATTTCAGACAGGATGCGTCTTTTTGGACGCTAAGAGCAAAACGTGGTTCTTCCGTTATTACATTAACGGAGAGCGCAGAGCCGAGCGCATCGGCACCAAGAAGGAGTTTCCCACAAAAGCTCAGGCAATGCAGGCAGCAGAACCGATGCGGAGTCGATTCTTGGTTCAAGGCGAGCCGAAACCTGCTCCTCTGTCGCTTGCCACAGTCTGGCAGGGATACGCAAAAGAGAAGATGCCGGAGCGAGCATCCACCAAACGCGGCTATCTCATCTGGGTGAACAACTACATTTTGCCCAGATGGGGACAGACGCCTTTGCTGGAGATTAAGGCACGTGCTGTAGAACTGTGGCTGTCGGGTCTCAACCTCGCTCCAAAGAGTAGGAGCAACATTCGCATGATGCTTTCGGTGATTTTCGAGTATGCGATGTGGGCTGAGTTGATACCTGTGGACCGCAACCCGATGGAGCTTGTACGTGTTAAGAATGTGTCGAAGCCCGGACGGAAGGCACGAACGATGAGGCTGGACGAGTTTCATCGTCTATGCGAAGTGCTCACTGAGCCATACCGAACGATGGCGATTGTGAGCGTCTGCTTGGGTCTACGGTGGTCGGAGTTGATTGGTCTGCAATGGCAGGACATTGACTGGCTGGGTGGGGAACTGAGTTTGCGTCGTGCGGTGGTCAAGCAGATCACGGGCGACGTAAAGACAGTCCACTCAGCGAAGCCGCTGTCGCTCGACGCTCGGTTACTGGAAGTGCTGAAAGCGCACAAGCAGCGGAGTGAATATACAGAACCGGGAGATTGGGTGTTCGCTTCGCCTGATCTAAACGGGAAGATGCCACGCTCGTACACCTGCTTTTACGAAAAGTTGGGCAGAGCGTGTCAGGATGCGGGAATCAAACATGTTTCGGCGCACAGCTTTCGGCACAGTTACCGTGCATGGCTGGACGAGCTTGGAACGCCAATCAGCGTTCAGCAGCGTGCAATGCGACACGGGGACATCAGGGTCACAATGAACGTTTATGGCGACCCAGTGAACGATGCTCTCAGAGACGCAACCTCGAAAGTTGCGGAGCGGGCTATCGGTCAGTCACTGACCAAAAGTGTGAGTTAAGTCCTTTAGATGTTGGGGTGGGAGACGGGAATTGAACCCGCAACCGTCGGAGCCACAGTCCGATGCTCTACCAGTTGAGCTACTCCCACCGCAGATGCAGATAATGATTATAGCAATTGCGGCGGGATTGCTGCTCTCGCTGGCGCGCCTACGATCTTCCCACGCCCATGTACTGGAATCCCATAGCGCGCAGACGCGACGAGTCGAGCAGATTCTTGGTGTCGATGATGATCGGCCGTTTCACCAGGTGGCGAATCCGGGCGAAATCCAGCGTCCGGAACTCAGGCCAGCCGGTGGCGACGATCAAGGCATCCACTCCTTCGCAGACTCCGTAAGCTGATTCGCAATACTTCACCATGCCGTTCAGTTGCAGCCGCGCATCGGGAATCGCCACTGGATCGTAAGCCCGCACGCGCGCTCCCCCGGCCAGCAAGTTCTGCGCCAGTTGAATGGAAGCCGATCCCGCAACCGAGTTGGTGTTCGGCTTGAAAGACAGCCCCAGAATGCCGACATCTTTGTTCTGCACGGTGTCGATCGCGTCGGCCACTTTCTGCATGAGCCGGTTCGCCAGGTCCAGATTCACCGCGCGGGCAGCATTCAGCACTTTCAGGTCGACACGGTTCTCGCGCGCCAGCCCTGTGATCGATTCCATGTCGCTCTCGGCGAAGATTCCACCCATGCCGGCGCCTGGTTGCAGGCAGCGCGGCGCAATTTTCTTGTCCAGCCCCAGGGCGAGTGACAGGCTGACGGCGTCGGCGTTCACGTGTTCGCACAGGCTCGCAATTTCGTTGATGAACGAAATCTTGGTCGCCACGAATGCCGTGGTCGCTTCGCGCGCCAACTCCGCCGTTTCGTAATTCGTGACCAGCACCGGCACCCCGCGCATCACCAGCGGATGAAAAATCTGTTTCAGGGAAGAGACGGCCTCGCTCGAAGGCGTCCCGAGAATGATCCGGTCGGGCCAGTTGAAGTCTTCGACCGCGCATCCGTTGGTGAAGAACATCGGTTGGCACACCAGCAGGCTCTTGAGCCCCTTCTCCTTCAGCAATTTTTCAATCTTTGTGGTCGAACCCACCCGACCCGGCGTAACGATCGACAGCACCTGGAAGCGGCCCGCCGCGCCCGCCAGGCGGAGCACGAGTTCTTCCAATCCCTGCGCGAAATCTTCGGCGAGAAAAATCACCTGTGCCTTACGCGCCAATTCTTCCGGGTCCGCCGAATACGCCAGCCGCCCCGAACGCACGTTGCGTCGAATCACTTCCTGAAGATTTTTTTCGAAAAAAGGTATGTTGCCCTTGGCAACGTCCATGAGGCGCGTGCCGTCGGCATGACAGCAGCAAACCGGCGTGCCGAAATCGGCGAGGCAGGCGGAGATAACGGTGGCGAGGTAGCCGGATCCATAAACCCCAATTTGCATATGCTCTCTTCCGATCAAACCCGCAGCCTGGGATCCGGCGCTTGGTTTGCAGCCCGTTGAATCTATGGTAATCCAGCCCATGAACTTGGCAACAGGCGGAAAGTACATGTCCCGACGAGCGGCGAAATTGGCCGCCCGTTGCGGGTTTTCAGGGGGTATTGCGGACTTTATTGCGGGCTTGTTGCGGACTAGGACTTGGACGACAATTGGCCACGTCCCAACGGCACCGGCGCCACATCCTGCCAGAAATCGCCATCCTCGCGGACGAACATCAACTCCTCCACATGGACCTGCCGCTGGCCCGGAAACGCCGCCCAGCGTTCCCGCGCGACCACGCACGCCGCACGCGCCTGCTCATCCAGTTCCGTTTTCAAAATCGTGAGATGCGGAATATAGGGCCAACTCTCCTCGCAGCGCAGCCCGCTCCCACTGAGTTGATCGTGCAGTTCACGCATCCGATAAGCAGCCTGCTTTACCTCGATGAACACCGTCGGCGTCGTCGGCAGAAATGTCTCCACGTTTCCCAGTTCGACGCTGAACGGAATGACGCGGCTACAAGCTTCTTCCAGAAATTGCAGCGCGGCCGCTTCAGTTCCCATCAGTTCCCGGGGAGGAAGAATCGTGAGATGGGCCGCCATGTGAGCCATAGTCGGGTGGAGTTCCCGGCGCAGCTGTTCCACGAACTCGCCAACCGAATTCCGGACGTACGTCACTAACGCGTAGGTGGGCATGACTTCCGAAAGAAAATTATAGCCTGAGCGCGGCACCCCAGGGCATTCCACCTTTTGGTAGTTTCACGAAGGTCACCCGCATCGCAGCCTGGTCGCGCACCTGCCTTACCGCACGCTCATCCCCTCTGAAAGCAATCTTGATTCTGACGGTTTATAATAAATCAACAACTTATGGAATCTTTGCTAAAGTAAAGGTGTAAGGCCAGGAACAGTAGGAGTTTTGACACAGTTTTGACACAGCCTACTGCGGCCAGAAAATCAACCAGCCGGGCTTTCAACACCGCTTTTTCCTTATTTGCGCCTGTGTGTTGAAATCAAGCGCGGAGTGGGCTTTCTGCATCTCGAACGCGCCACAACCCTGGTACTGCGGCCTTGAGCATAAAAGAGTCCCAGTGCAAGCTCATCGTCTTCGGGAGTACTCCATATTTGTCATCCCTTGACCCTGGAGAGCACTCGGCAGGCGGCTTCGGCGACAGCCTCGGCTGTGATCCCGAGGTTTTGGTACAACACTTGGTAAGGCGCGGAAGCGCCAAAACGATCCAATCCGACGGTCGCGCCATCCAACCCGACGTAACGCCCCCAAGCCAGCGTGGTGCCTGCCTCCACTGCCACCCGGGCGCGCAAGCTTGAAGGCAGCACGGCTTCCCGATATTCGTCGGGCTGCTCCTCAAACAATTCCCAGCACGGCATGGAGACAACGCGAGCCTTAACCTTCTGCGCTGCCATTATCTCTTGCGCCGCCAGTGCAAGGTGAACTTCTGAGCCGGTTCCAATCAGAATGACTTCCGGGTCATCGACCTCTCGGAGAATGTAAGCGCCGCGGGAAACTCCTTGCGCCGGAGCGTGGCACGTGCGATCGATAACGGGCAAGGCCTGCCGAGTGAGGACGAGCGCAGTCGGCGCATGGCGGCGACCGAGCGCGACGCGCCAAGCTTCAACCGTCTCCGTCGCATCGGCGGGGCGGAACACCGCCAGGTTCGGAATCAAGCGCAAGCTTGTGATCTGCTCAATTGGCTGATGCGTGGGGCCGTCTTCGCCCAGGCCGATGCTGTCGTGGGTGAAGACGAAGATCACCGGCAGTTCCATCAGAGCCGCTAAACGAATGGCCGGGCGCATGTAATCCGAAAAAATGAGGAACGTGCCAGCGTAAGGACGAACCCCGCCGTGCAAAGCGAGACCGTTGAGAATGCCGCCCATGCCGTGCTCGCGCACGCCGAAGTGGAGATATCTGCCGGCGAAATCCTCCCGCGTCAAGTCATGTTCGCCTTTCGGCAAGGTGTTATTGGAAGGCGTCAAATCAGCCGAGCCGCCGAGCAGCGCAGGAAAATGCGGCGCGATGGCGTCCAAGACCGCTCCGGAGGCAGCACGAGTCGCGATCGGTTTGGTTCCGGGAAAAGCTGGCAGGTTCGAGTCCCAACCTTCCGGCAAGTCGCCGCCGAGGGCGCAGTCGAAGGCGGCCGCCAATTCCGGGTAAGCCTGCCGGTAAGCAACGCAAAGCTCTGCCCATTTTTCTCGCTGAGCTGCGCCTATCGCGGCGGACTCTTGCATGAACTCGCGCGCCTCGTCGGGAACCCAAAATTGCTCATCGAGCCGCCAACCCAATTTCTCCTTTGTGAGCCGTACCTCATCGACCCCGAGCGGCTCGCCGTGCGCCTTGTGGGTGTCTTGCCGGTTCGGGCTGCCAAAGCCGATGTGCGTTTTGCAAGCGATCAACGAGGGACGCTCGGTCTCTGCCCGGGCGGACACGAGCGCCGCTTCAACGGCCGTAGCATCGTGACCGTCAATCCGCTGCGTGTGCCAGCCATAGGCAGCAAAGCGGCCCAGAACATCCTCGCTGAAGGAAAGGGAGGTCGGCCCGTCGATACTGATCCCGTTATCGTCGTAGAGCACGGTCAACTTACCCAGACCCAGATGACCTGCCAACGAACAGGATTCGTGCGAGATGCCTTCCATCAGGTCGCCGTCGCTGGCGATCGTATAAGTGCAGTGATTGACGATCTCAAACCCGGGCCGGTTGAAACGAGCTGCCAGCCAGCGTTCGGCAATGGCCATCCCGACGGCGTTCGTGATGCCTTGGCCCAGTGGACCCGTAGTAGTTTCGACGCCAGGAGTCAATCCATATTCAGGGTGGCCGGGCGTCTGGCTGCCCCATTGCCGAAAAGCTTGCAGTTGGCCCAACGGCAGTTTGTAGCCGCTGAGGTGCAACAGACTGTAAAGCAGCATGGAGCCATGTCCAGCCGAGAGGATAAAGCGATCGCGATCAGGCCACAGCGGGTCCGCGGGATTGTGCTTGAGAAAGCGCGTCCACAACACCACCGCTGCATCGGCCATGCCCATGGGCATTCCTGGGTGCCCGGAGTTGGCTTTTTGTACGGCGTCCATCGCCAGGCCGCGTATGGTGTCGGCGGTCAGCCGGCGCACGCGGGCCAGCTCCGTCCCGGCCAGGGACGACGTAGTGGACAGAAGTGCCGTCATAGTGGTTCCTCACTTTTCCCTGACAACCTCCACCGCCGCCTCTTGCGGCACCGACTCTAATCGGCTGAGAGCGGCGATCGGACGGGCAAAAGGGATTGGAGCGTCTTTACTGTAGGCGCGCAGCAGGTGATAGGTAATGAGCAATTGCGTGAGGGCCAGCGGATCGCTGTGGCGCACCTCAGTGCCATAGTTGTAATCACCGAATTGATCGGCACGCAACGGGCGCAGATCGGGCAGATGCTTCCAGATCGTTTCTTCCAACTCCGCGGCATGTTCCCGGCTTACATTGCCATCCACCTCTAGGAAGTCCACGGGACGGCCATTGTCGCGGCCGAGTGCGAGGCGCACGCCGGAAGCCTTACTCTGGTCCGGCTCGAACAGATAGCTCAGATCCGGATGGGGAATCGTCGGGCGCAGGACCAGCCGGACATTTAAGTGGCTGTCGGCCTGGTCCGAGCCCACCCCACCGCCGGGGTAGAACTGAACGACAATGTCAGCAAATTCGCGCTGTGGACGGATGAAGTTCTGTGAGTCCGACTCCCGCTTCTCCATTTCGGCCAACACCTGCTCGGCCGTATACCCACGCTTCGCCGTATCGCGCTTGATCTTCCAAAGCCGCCTCATTTCCTCCGGTGGATCAAGGAATACTTTGACGTCATAGAACTGCCGCATTGCCGCAGTATGAAAGCCCAGCAGTCCTTCCACGATGACAAACTCGCTCGGCACCAAGTATTCCGGCCGCACCAGCGAGCCTGAACTGTGGTCATACACCGGCTTAAGCATAGGTTGGCCGTAGTGGGCGCGTTCCAGATGCAGCTCCAGAATGTCGAGATAATTGCAGTCGGGATGCAAGGGGGTGATTTTCAAGCGCGCCCGCTCGGTGCGGTCGTACTTGTGATAATCATCGGCGCAGATGTGCGTAACCCGGTCCTCGCCGAACAACTCCACCAATCCACGGGTAATCGTCGTCTTGCCCGCAGCACTGTCCCCCACGATGCCCAACACTATTGGTCTTCGTTTAGTCATCACGCCTCCTCGCGCCGGATACTTTGCGCGCCGCCATGGTCGATACCTTCGGGTTCTGCGTCCGAGCCTCCTTGGAACACCCGGCTTTGACGAATGTCAATCGCCGCGATGCGAAGCAGTTGCTCTTTGGGAACGCAGCCCCCTTCGCTGACTAGGCGGCTGGCTTGGCGCAGTTTTATGCGGTCAATGGCATTACGCACACTGCGAGCATTGGCAAACTGAGGCTGCTTCATCCGCAACGCGAGATACTCAACAAATGCCTGGCGCGATTCGGCGTCGAAGGCATAGTTCTGCTGGCGCAGCATCAATTCGGCAATCGTCGCCAACTCCTGTAGCGTGTAATCGGGAAAGCTGATGTGGTGCGCCACACGAGAGCGAAAGCCGGGATTGTATTGGAAGAAAGTTGCCATCCGATCGGGATAGCCGGCCAGGATGACGACCAGATCCTCGCGCTGGTTTTCCATAGCCTGAAGCAACATCTCAATCGCTTCCTGGCCGTAGTCGCGCTCATTTTCCGATCGATAGAGGTAGTACGCTTCGTCGATAAACAGCACGCCTCCCATTGCCTTCTTGAGCGCCTCTTTAGTCTTCGGAGCGGTGTGTCCCACATACTGGCCCACCAGGTCGTCGCGCGTGGCCACCACCAAATGGCCGCGGCGCAAGTAGCCGAGGTGGTGCAGTATCTTCGCCATGCGCATCGCCACTGTGGTCTTGCCGGTGCCGGGCTGCCCGGTAAAGGACATGTGCAAGGTGGGGCGTTCGCTCGCCAGTCCAACCTTCTCGCGTAAACGCGCCACCAGCAGCAACGAGGCCACCCGCCGGATGTAGGACTTCACGGGTTGGAGGCCAACCAGCTCACGATCCAATTCATCCAGGATTTCCTCGAGATTGGAATCCCGATGAGCGGCGCCGATATCCACAAGGTTTTCCCCGGTCTCCTGGGCAGTACCTGGGTCAACGGCGGGATCCGTATCTGGTCTTTGCATGGCATTCTCGCGCTGCTATTTCTGCAGTAAGGCGATCCTCACGATCCGTCTAACTCGCCAGTTTGGCTCTGGAGCGAATCGTGTACTGGATGCGGCGATCTTGGCCTTCCGTGCGCTCCAAATAGAAACCGGACTCCTCTTTGGGCCGGTGGACGATGAAACTCAACATGGTCGTCTGCCGGCCCTTGGTGCGGTCATAACCGTTTACCTTGATGTAATTGTCCGGGAAGGCCTTGCGACACTCCTCGATCTGATACATGGCACCGTCTAGGTCGCTTGCATCAAACATCGGCAACCCCCACATTTCCCAGTAAGCATTGCGGGGATGGGGGTCGTCGGTGTGCTCGATGGAGAAGGCCCAGCCGTTATCGAGGCAATACCGCACCTCGGCTTTAATCTCCTCATCCGTGAAGTCGGGTAGATAAGAAAAAGTACCTTGCTTGATTCGCATTGTTCGTCTCCGTTCCGCAGGTGCCCAGCAGTTAAGGTGTAGCGGCGCCCTTGAGGGCTTGCTGCCAGGAACGACCGGCCTCTAGCAATCAAACCGTGAGCGTGGCGACGGCATCCGGCACATCGGTCGATTCGTAGTCAAAACTAACGTCCTTCCAGATCTCGAGCGCCTTGCGCAGCTCTGGCGACCAACGCGCAGCCTTCGCCAGAATCTCCGGCCCTTCGTTGAGGACGTCGCGCCCTTCGTTGCGGGCTTGGATCATCACTTCCGTGGCCACGCGATTCGCGGTCGCACCCTGGGCGATCCCGTCCGGGTGACCGATGGTGCCGCCCCCGAACTGAAGCACGACATCTTCGCCCAGAAGGTGCAGCAATTGGTGCATCTGCCCGGCATGGATACCGCCGGAGGCCACGGGCATTGTTGCGGGCATTGATGCCCAGTCCTGCTCGAAATACAGTCCTTGTGATAGGTCGGCCTCGAGTTTATTCGCACGCAACGTGTTGTAGTACCCGCGAATGGCGTTGGGGTCGCCCTCGAGCTTGCCGACCGCAGTGCCGGCATGAATATGATCTACGCCCGCCAGACGCATCCATTTGGCGATGACACGAAAGTTCACGCCGTGCGTCTTCTGTCGCGTGTAGGTGCCGTGACCAGCCCGGTGCAAGTGCAGGATTACGCCGTTACGGCGCGCCCACTTGGACATGGACTGAATGGCGGTGTAGCCAACCGTCAGATCGATCATCACAATCACGCTGCCCAGTTCCTTGGCGAAGTCAGCGCGTTCGTACATCTCTTCCATGGTTGCGGCAGTGACGTTCAGATAATGCCCTAGGATCTCCCCGGTAGCGGCCATCGCCCGGTTCACTGCTTCCATGCAGAAGAGATAGCGATCGCGCCAGCGCATGAAGGGCTGGCTGTTGATGTTCTCGTCGTCTTTGGTGAAGTCGAGCCCACCGCGCAACGCCTCGTAGACCACGCGCCCATAGTTGCGGGCGGAAAGGCCCAGCTTGGGCTTGACCGTGGCGCCCAGCAGCGGGCGCCCGAATTTATTCAGGTACTCGCGCTCCATCACGATGCCGTGAGGTGGACCCTGGAAGGTTTTCACGTAGTGCGGCGGTATCCGCATGTCTTCCAGGCGCAGAGACTTCAAGGCTTTGAAGCCGAACACGTTGCCAATGATCGAGGAGGTCAAGTTGGCGATTGATCCCTCCTCGAAAAGATCAATATCGTAAGCAATGTAGGCGATGTATTGATCGGTGCCGGGGACGGGATCGACCCGATAGCATTTCGCCTGATAATGTTCGTACGGCGTCAAGCGATCCGTCCAGACCACCGTCCATGTGGCAGTAGAGGACTCGCCCGCGACCGCTGCCGAGGCTTCGATGGGTTCGACACCGGGTTGGGGCACCAAGCGGAATGCGCACAGAATATCCGTATCTTTCGGCTCGTAGTCCGCGTTGTAATAACCCATTTCCGCGTAGGGCGTAATGCCTGACGCCCAACGGCTCTTCTTCCCAGCCGGGTTGTTGTTGCTAGCCATTTCAACCTCCTTCGAAAACAATCGAATCTTTTCCGCGCTTAACGGCATTCGCTGACGCCGATATTGTAGCAGCGGCCCACACGGTTATACTGACCAGCGACCGAAAATGAACGAGGCCCTCAACTCTAAGAGTGGGTTTCCACGCCAACGACGAACAGCGTGGCAGCAGCCAAGGAGAAATGCTCCGCATGGAGCGCCGCCAAATCTGGGAAGCAATCGGTCAAAGATCGGCTCGGCCTTCCCGTAGGTCCCAAATACTTGCGCTAAAACATCTCTCTTATGGACCCAAAGATCAGTGACCCTGGTCACGCGTCGAAGTGCTGCAACTCACGTCACAGGTTGTTCTTACGCTGCCCTCCTCTTTCCATGCTCAACGAGTGCCGATGGGACCCAGCCGCGGCGTGCCAGCTCTTCCACCAGCCGTAGGTATGGTTCGTGGAAACGAGCGATACGGTCCGGCCGGGGGTCGATCACCTCGCGAATGCTTACCATCTGCTTGGCAACATCAGAGACGCGACGTCCCACGGAGGCCGCGAGCATGGCCATGCCCAACGCGGCCTCGGCGTTCTCAGGCAGGTGAACGGGCCGCCCGAGAATGTCGGCGCGAAGCTGACACCAGTAGCGGTTGCGGGCTGCGCCACCCGTCAGCCTAAGGTCACCACTGACCGGTGCACCGAGCATGTCGAGATAGTCGAAACAGAGCCGCTCGATGAAAGCCACTCCCTGGAGTAGCGCCGCGTAGAGATCAATTTCGTCGATCGGCTCGACGAGAACAAATCCTTCAGCATCGGGCGCGGTGAAAGGGAAACGCTCACCTCGAGACACAAGCGGATACGCAATGATGTTCGCCGGTTCTCGTTCTGCTGCTTGTGCGCTTAGCGCGTCGAGGTCACGCCCGGGGAAGTGTTTTGTGAGGACGCCCGCGCCGGTGCTGGAGGCGCCGCCGGGCAGCCAGTTGCCATCCGGTGAGCGGTGCGAGTAGACAATGCCCGCGGGATCGCGAATCAGTTCGCGGGTCACGCCTTTGAGAACCAGGGTAGTCCCGAGCACGGAATTCCAACTGCCAACGTCCAAGGCGCCCGCACCCATCTGGGCGGCGCATCCGTCGGTCATACCGGCAATAATCGGCGTCCCCGCGGGGATGCCGGTCATCGCTGCGGCCTCGCCACAAACCGTCCCGAGTTGCGTGCCGGAGCGTACGACGGCGGGCATGATCTGCTCAGGCACACCGAGAGCGTCAAAAACTTCGTACGGCCACGCTTCGCGGACGAGATCGTAACCCGTCTTGAGCGTGTTACTTGAGTCCGATGAGACCTCGCGACCAGCAAGCCGGCGGTTGATGAAATCGGTCTGGTGAGCGAGGCGTGCGCGGGGGATCACGCCGCGATGCTCGCGCAGCAACCAAAGCAGCTTGGGCAGCGCCCATGACGGCTGCATGCGATATCCGAGCGAGGCCCAGACGCCGGCGCCGGCCTCATTGGCATAGCACGCTTCGTCCGTAGCACGCGTGTCGTCATACATGAGCGCTGAGGTGAGGGCACGGCCTGATCTGTCAACAAGAAGGATGGTGCCGGAGGTACCGTCAACGGCCACCCCTCGGATGGACGAGGCGGGCAAGTCGGCAAGAGCTACACGGCAGGCGGAGACGACAGCGCGCCACCACTCCTCGGGATCCTGCTCGTGCCGGGGACCGTCACGCCGGCTGGCGAGTGGATACGAGCTCTGTCCAAACACATGGCCAGTCTCCGACACAGCGACCACACGGACACTTTGTGTACCGAGGTCGAAGCCAAGCCAGATGCTTTCCCCATCAGTCACAAGGTGTCCTTGGAAGGCTGGTTTGAAATGTTCCAGCATGTCCAGAAACAACGGTTTGGAACAAAATATCACGGCGCATTTCGCCATGCCCACGGCCGGCCAGCCTGCTACCGGCGGATGCGCCAGAGTACATGTCCCCTACTTGAATCTTCTTTGCGTGAGGCATAGCGTGGACGCGATAGAAGAGGTGGGCCATGGCCTATGTCATAGCTGAACCCTGCATCGGGCCAAAGGACACCGCCTGCATCCAGTTAGCGGATGGGAAGGGCGTACATGAGGCCGCCTTGCGTCCAGAGGTTGTTTGCACCGCGGGTCAGCTTCATCACCGACCCTGAGCCGAGATCGCGCTCGAACATTTCGCCATAGTTGCCCACGGCTTCGATGACTCGGGCGGCCCAAGCATCGTCGAGTCCGACCAGTTGACCGTAGCCGCGCTGCACGCCGAGCAGACGCCGGATCACCGCATCGTCACTCTTTTTCATCTTCATTTCTACAAGATTCGCCTGCGTCACCCCGCTCTCCTCGGCTTGGATCAAAGCTTCGACGGTCCAGTTGACAATGGTGGCCCATTGCGGGTCGTCGAGGGTGTAGGTCGGCGCCAACGGGTCTTTGGCGATGACGTCCGGCAAAATTTCAAAATTCTTTGCCACGCTCTTAAAGCCGAGGCGCTCGTAGGCTAGTTGCGAGACGTCGGCGGTGATGGCGGCACAGTTGCCGGTCACGAGTGCCGCTTCCATCTCGCCTTCTTCCTCGAAGGGAAACGGCAGCCACTTGATCTTCTCGCGCTCCATGTAGCTTTCGAGCTGGGCCTCGATCTCGGTGCCACCAAGGAAACAGACTTTCTTGCCGGCAAGATCCTTCGGGGAAGTGATTCCCATGGTCTTATTCACAAAAAGGGCCTGGTAATCGTAGAAAATGGGCCGTGCAAAACCAAAGCCCGTGTTCGCCGTATTAATGAAATTCGGAGATCCGGTAGCGAGTAGGGCGATCTTGCCGGACTTGAGGGCTTTCAGGGCATCCTGTTCATCGCGGAAGGACACGACGGTGAATCTGGCGTTTGTCCCGAGCACCGCTACAGCCACTGCCTTACAGATATCCGCGTCGAAAACGGAATGATTCCCGTGCGCGTCTTGGGTGGAGTACTCGGGCTCTTCAGTGTTGATTCCGCAGGCGAGGGAACCAGCGGCTTTGATTCGATCGAGTGTAGCCCCGGCGTGTGCCGAGGTGGTGATTCCGGCCATCAGCCATGCGATTGAAAAAAGTAGAAGTGTGGAAATTCTGCTCATGCGGTTCTGTTCCTTCCAAACACCAACATCTGCCGTGCATGCAAAAATCCGGCGACCGGAGAGAAAATCCGGTCGCCGGAAAAAGTGGTTGAGAAGAACCCTAGTTCGACGGCCAGCCTCCCTGTGTCGGTACACCGGGGTTGGTGCTGGGACGAGGATTGAAGTCCGCCGGGGCCGGATCGCTCACTCCGCCCTTGATGACGTCGGTCGGGGTGATCTGCAGGACGCGGCAGCCTTGCCCACCGTAGTGCGGCAGGCTCAGAACCGTAGCCGCAGGAATCGTCGCATACTCCGCCGGCAATGGTGGCGTTACACCCGTTAGGCGGCCATTGTCAAACGCGGAGAAGAGGTCGCCGACGCCAGGAGTGCCGGCGTCGGAGGGCCCCAGGTACTTCTGGCCGTATGTCTTCTTGCCCAGAGCGCGAGCTGAGGCTTCGTCGGGAAGATTGGCAAGCGGAGTTAGGTTGAACAGCTTGTCAATGAATTTGATGATCGAGCCATGCTCGGTGGCTTCATGGGAGATTCCATGGACGATGGCGTAAGGGGAGATCACGATCGCGGGAATGCGCGGACCCTGATCGAGGGCGGCGCCAAGGGGATCCCAGGAACGAATTACCGGCTGAGTGTGATCGTAGAGGCCATCGCTTTCATCATAGGTGATGATAATGGCGCTCTGCGACCAATATGGGCTGTTGGCGATCGCATTGATCGAGTCCGCCAGAAGGGCTTCGCTGATCTGCGCGTCGGAGTAGCCTGGGTGGTCGTCATTGCCGGGGAAAGCGGCCTTGACCGCCGGACTGGGTGAACGAGGAATCAGGCCATCGAGGTTGCCATACCCGCCGCGAACATAGAAGACACCACCTGCCGCAGGCAGCGCGTTGTTGCTGATCGCGGTGAAGAAGTCGCCGAGGCCCTTCATGTGCGCCGCGGTTTCGCCCGGGTTGTTGGACTCATAGCCGAAGTATTGCGGGGCATCGTGATGGGCGATATAGGTGACATTAGTGGTTACACCAGCAGGATCGGTCGGCTCGTGATCATAGCCTTCCTCGAACCAGGCCCAGTTCACCGGCCCGTTCGGGCTGCTGGCGATCTTCTTAATGTCCCGTTGTACATCGAGAAGATCGAAAGCGGGATTCGTGTCGCTAGCCGTGAGACTTTCAATCTGGTTTCCCATAAAAGAGAGCGCCAAACTGGCATACGTCTGGTTGGAAGCCGGGTTGGTGCTTGGGGCGCCCCCGCTTTCGGTAGGCTGCCTATGACCTACAGGGGTGGGGTCCAAAGCGGATCCCCAGAACGGTTGTGGATCGCCGGTAACTGGCAGTTGCGCGTTTGTGGTGTTGATATTGCTGCCCAACTGGGGATACTTGATCCACTGCGTCACCCCCGACTGGCCAGCGATCATGGCGATCGCGTTTGGCGTCGAAGGCCCGATCACGGTGTCAAAGAAGTTATCGAAAAGCGTGAAGCGATCCGCGTAGTTCCACAGAAATGGAACGGTAGTGCAATCCACATGGCTGACGACCAGTTCGCCCTTTTGCACCTGCTGCTCGGTCGGCGCCGGTCCGGTATATGTCTTTCCATCGGCGCTCAGTGTCCCAGACAGGCCTTGCTCGGTGAAGGCATAGCGATCATTCTGGGCGACGTTACTGGCATTCAGATTCAGCTTGGCGTCGATGGCGACGTGTCCGTGATTTACCGAGTCCGTGTCCTCCGGATAGAGGAGTACCGTCTTGCCATTGATGTCGGTGACCGACTGAGGAATCAGGAACGGGGAGATCGTGTGCACCGAGCCGTCCGTGAAAACGATCGGCTGGTAAAAGCCCGGCGTTTTTGCGGCGGGTTGAGAGAACAGTCCCCGAGCCCCAGGGTACGTGCCGAAGTGGAAGTCAAACGATCGGTTCTCCTGAAAGAGAACGAAGACGTATTTGATGTTCTTTTGCAGCAGCGCGAGTTTCCCGGCATGGGTGAGAGTAGGCGAGTCCTCCACGCGACGCGTGTAGCGGGCGACTTCAGCGCTTGACCTCGGTGCGATTTCGACAAGTTTCTTCTGCTCGGCAATCCCGTCACTCTTTGGGTTTTCCGCCAGCGTGGGGACAGGCTGCATCATCAACGCAGCAATCGTCAGGGAAGCCCAACTGGCCTTCACCCATTCTTTGGCTTTCGTGTTCATATTTTTTCCTCTCATGATGGAGCTTTGTGCTCATGCGGTTTTCGCCGGTGTTGCCCAATCACCGCCAGAGCGGGCGGCGATCCGGCGAGGAAATACTTGCCGCACCATGGGTAACAGACGAATGTGAACGAGAGGTTGCGCTGGCGTGAAAAGTTGACAAAAATCTTGTGACGAGGATGGTTAATCCCCCAGGCCACGGCGTCTTCTATCTCCAAGCGCTTCGTGCCCGGAACGAATCTCGGAATCAGACAGCAACGCTGACATTTTCTCGTACAAGACCGGGTCGGCACAGTTTGCACCAAGAACGGGCAGTAGTTCACAATGCAAAAAGGTGAAGTGGTTGGTTTAGAATCACTAGAGCAATACAGTCGGGGCGTAGCGCAGCCTGGTAGCGCACCTGCCTTGGGCGCAGAATGATTTACTCCAACCGTTCCATTCCCTTCTTTGATTTCTATTGTTTCCAACAATTTGGGGAATCTGCTTTTCGTTCAAAGTTAACCCAAATGGCCTGAATCCCGCTCATGCATGCACGGTTTGTGTGACGTGACCGGCGAAATTTGTACCAGGTGGAATGAGAGAGAATCCACTTGGAGGAAAAGCTGGCCATGCCGATCAAGAGGTACAAACCAGAGCAGATC
>JGI12270J11330_10000477_pt1 | contig 30952 bp, 31 predicted proteins | sample PeaSoiMetSII2010_FD_11330 | JGI IMG/M metagenome (IMG submission 11330)
TCTCGATTGCCGACGGGGCGAGGCAATTGACCCGCACTCCGGCGGCGGCGACTTCGCTCGCCAGATGGCGGCTGAAAGCGATGACACCGGCCTTGGCGGCCGCGTATGCGGCCGATGACTGAGCCGGCTGACGGGCGGCCGCCGAGGACATAGTGATGATCACGCCGCTGCGCCGGGAAAGCATGGCAGGCAGGAACGCCGAGACAGTCAGGAAGGTGGAGGTCAGGTCGCTCTCGATGACCTCGCGCCAGTGACTGCCTGTCTCGCTCACCGTGGGCACGGGCATTCCGTTGCCACCGGCGAACACGGCGAGGATGTCCACCGGGCCGAGCTTCGCGCCGACATCGCGGCACAGGGCATCGAGATCGTCCTGGACCGCGCAGTCCGCGGCCACGCCCAGCGCCGTCCCGCCGAGGGCGGCGATCGAACCGACGGTGCTGTCGATCGCCGACTTGTCACGGCCGACCACGGCGACTGCGGTGCCGTTCGCGCCGAGGGCACGGGCGGTAGCCGCCCCGATGCCGCGAGATCCGCCGGTCACTACGGCGACCTTCCCCGACAGGTCGGGATATCTGATGAAGCTCTCGCTGGACAGGCCAGCCGCACTACCGAATTTCATAATACAGACTGTATGATTGAATTAATAACGCAGTCAAGGAGCGATGTGAGTCCACGTCCGTACCGGATGGGCCAGCGCCAGGCCATCGTCGATGAGACCAGGGAGCGCATCCTGGCAGCGGCTCGCGCCCTGCTGGCCGATCCATCGGGATACAAGTCCTTCACGGTTGACGCCGTGGCGCAGGCAGCCGATGTCGCCCGGCCGACCGTGTATTACCAGTTCGGCTCCAAGCGCGGCCTGATTGAGGCACTCTGCGATGACCTTGCCGCCGCTGGCCGGATAGACGACATGGCGACCGTGTTCAGCGAGCCCGAACCGCTAGTCAGCCTGGAGCGCCTGGTAGCTGTCTTCGCCCGGTTCTGGGCGTCCGACCGGCCGGTTACTCGGCGGTTGCGCGCGCTGGCCGCTCTTGACCCTGACATCGGCCAGGTCATCTCGGCCCGCGATGAGCGGCGCCGCGAAGCTCTGGGCGTGCTGGTCGGCCGGTTCGGCGCGGCACTGCCGGGCAGCGCCGCGCTGCCGGGAGGTGCCGGGCTGCCGGGTAGCGGCGCGCTGCCGGGAGGTGCCGGGCTGCCTGAAGGCACCGCGCTATCGGGACCCGTCGGCCAGCCGGGAGGCACTGCGCTGCCGGGAGGCACTGCGCTGCCGGGAGGCACCGAGCTGCCGGGAGGCACCGGTCGCGACACTGCCGCCGTGGTCGACGTCCTGCAGGCGTTGACCAGTTTCGAGACCTTTGACGTGATCGCCGGGGCTGAAGGAGATGTCGACTACGTCGTGCGCGCGATCCTCCCGTTGCTGCCCGCTGCCCTGGCCCTCACCTAGCGGGAATCTTCGGGCGGTGGTTCATGTTCTGGGTATGGCACACTGGTGTGCTTACCTAGTGCGGTTCCGGTTCACGCCCAGGCGCGGTAGCGTGCCCATGGCGACCCGGCGACCGGCGGAACCAGGAGAATTCATTGAAGCCCGACATTCATCCGCAGTATGTGGTGACCCAGGTGACCTGCACATGCGGGAACACATTTACCACCAGAAGCACCGCCAGGAACGGCGAGATCCACGCTGATGTTTGCTCAAGCTGCCACCCCTTCTACACGGGTAAGCAGAAGATTCTGGACACCGGCGGCCGAGTAGCCAGGTTCGAGCGCCGCTTCGGCAAGCAGCCGGCCAAGTAGTTCTGCTGGCCGACCCGCGGCATTCCGTCCGGCGGGCTGACTTCCCGCACCGAGAGCGGCCAGACCTTCATGATCACGCGGTTTTCTCAGTCAGTACGACTGAGAAAACCGCGTCCGGATGCAGTCTGGCCGGGCGGTGATCAGTCGGCCTCCGGCCAGCGTGCCGGATGGGTGTACGTCGTGTCGTCCAGTGTCAGCCGGCGCCAGCCATGGCGCGGCCGGAGTGGAAGCCACACGCCGAGTGCTTCGGTGTGTGGTCACGGCGTTGTTCAGGTTGATGGCGCGGTGACCAGGATCCGGTACGTCGTAGGAGATGCAGAGGAGGTAAGCGGTGCTGGACCGGCTTGCTGACCTCGCGGCTGAGTATGCACAGCTCGAACGTGATCTGTCCGATCCTGGGGTGCATGCCGATCAGGACCGGGCGCGGACGCTCGGGCGCCGCTACAGCGTGCTAACCCCGATTGTGCACGCCTACCAGCAGCTCCAGCAGGTCAGTGGCGACGAGATCACCGCGCTCGAGCTGGCTGGCGAGGATTCCTCGTTCGCCCGGGAGGCGCAGCAGCTCGGCCGCCGCCGAGAGGAACTTGAGCAGCGCTTGGAGCAGTTGCTTGTACCTCGCGATGCCCTCGATGCCAAGGACGTCATCCTTGAGATCAAGGCCGGAGAAGGCGGTGAGGAGTCGGCGCTGTTCGCTGGCGACCTGCTGCGCATGTATCTGCGCTATGCCGAGCGGCAAGGCTGGAAGACCGAGATCCTGGCTGCGACCGTCACTGGTCTCGGCGGCTACAAGGACGTCACGGTCGCGGTCAAGGCCGCCGGGCGCGGCAGCCTGGCCGGCACGGCGCACGGTGCCTGGTCGCTGCTGAAGTACGAGGGCGGCGTGCACCGCGTGCAGCGAGTGCCGGTGACCGAGTCGCAAGGGCGGATCCACACCTCGGCGGCAGGTGTTCTGGTGATGCCGGAGGCCGACCCGGTCGAGATCAGCATCGAGCCGAATGACCTGCGGATCGACGTCTTCCGCTCGTCAGGCCCAGGTGGCCAGAGCGTCAACACCACCGACTCCGCAGTCCGGATCACGCATCTGCCCACCGGCATCGTCGTCTCCTGCCAGAACGAGAAGAGCCAGCTGCAGAACAAGGAGCAGGCACTGCGCATCCTGCGCGCCCGGCTGCTGACCGCGGCGCAGGAGGAGGCGGAAGCCCAGGCCTCGGCCGATCGCCGCAGCCAGGTGGCTACGGTGGATCGGTCGCAGCGGATCCGCACCTACAACTACCCCGAGAACCGGATCTCCGATCACCGGGTTGGGTTCAAGTCCTACAACCTGGACCAGGTGCTCGACGGAGACCTGGACGCGGTGATTGGCGCGCTCGTGGAGGCCGACCGAGCTGACAAGATCGCCGCAGCGCGATGATGCGACGCCGATGACCCTGCTGCTGTCTGAGGTCGCCGTCGCGGCAGCGCGGCTGGCTGAGGCGGGGGTGGCATCACCGCGAGCGGACGCCGAGCTGATGGCCGCGCACCGGCATGGCGTCGCCAGGACCGAACTGCACCTGGTGCCTGATGCCGACTTCGATCCGCGGTTCTGGGACGACGTCGCGCGGCGCGAGGCTCGCGAGCCGTTGCAGCACATCACTGGCCTGGCCTATTTCAGGTATCTCGAACTCGAGGTCGGTCCCGGCGTGTTCGTGCCGCGGCCGGAGACCGAGGTAATGACAGGCTGGGCTATTGACCGGGTGACCGAGATGGACGTGGCCGAGCCGGTGGTGGCCGATCTGGGCACCGGCTCCGGGGCGATCGCGCTTGCCATCGCCCAGGAGGTACCCAGAGCACGGGTACACGCGGTGGAGGGAGATCCGATTGCCCGGCCGTGGACCGAGCGGAACATCGCACGTTGCGCCGCCGCCGCTCCGCACCTGAATGGCCGGGTCATCCTGCATGCCGGTGACTTCGGTACCGCCCTGCCCGAGCTTGATGGCCTGGTCGACCTGGTGATCAGCAATCCGCCCTATATCCCGGTTGGGGCCGAGGTTCCGCCGGAGGTCGGCGAGTATGAGCCGACCGCGGCCTTGTGGTCAGGCACCGATGGACTGGACGCGATCCGGGTCGTCGAACGGGTCGCACGGCGGCTGCTCCGGCCCGGCGGACGGGTGGCTGTCGAGCATGGCGCACCCCAGGGCGCGGCCGTTTACTGGGTGTTCGCCGAGGAGCTTGGCTGGCTCCAGACCCGCAACCACGTCGACCTGGTCGGCCTGGACCGATTCGTCACCGCCGTCAAGCCATGACCAGCTGGGGCGATATGGCGGCAGGCCTGACGGGGGCTCGCCGCAGTCCCTGGTCACTAGGATGATCGGCGTGAGCGACATCTTCGACTGCGCCGACGAGACGCAGCGGGCCGCCGGCCTCGCCGCCGCGACAGCGGCCGTCCTGCGCGGCGCGCTTGTCGTGCTGCCGACGGACACCGTGTACGGGATCGGCGCCGACGCGTTCCGGCCGGCCGCGGTTAGCAGTCTGCTGGCGGCGAAGGGACGCGACCGCCAGATGCCGCCTCCGGTGCTGGTCGGCTCGGTGCGGGCCGCTTCGGCCCTGGTCGAAGACCTGGGTCCGTTTGGGCAGCAGCTAATCGATGAGTTCTGGCCTGGTGGCCTGACTCTGGTCTGCCGGGCCAGCCGGTCGCTGCAGTGGGATCTCGGCGATACCAGGGGAACGGTCGCGCTAAGGATGCCGCAGCATCCGGTCGCCCTTGAACTGCTGCAGCAGACCGGGCCGATGGCGGTGAGCAGCGCCAACCTGAGCGGGTCACCGGCCGCGACCACGGCGGCGCAGGCGCGCGAGCAGCTGGGCGACTCGGTCGCCGTCTATCTTGACGGCGGTCCCTGCCTGGCGGTTACCCCGTCCACAATCGTCGACCTGACCGGTGCCATGCCGCGGCTGCTCCGTGCTGGCGTTGTTCCGATCGGCCAACTGCGTGACGTCGCCGCCGTGGCGATGGGCCCGGACTGACGTGGTCAGGCCTTAACCGCTGATGGCGGTGCCATAGAGTTGCGTTAATGCCCGAACATCTCCGGACTGGTGAGGCGCGGTGCGTGAATACGCCCTGACGCTGCTGGTGACCGCCGCCGTCACCTATCTACTGACGCCGCTGGTGCGCCGGATGGCGATCAGGATCGGCGCGGTGCCTGCCGCGCGGGACCGCGACGTGCACGCCATGCCGATCCCACGAATGGGCGGGATCGCGATGTACGCGGGACTGGCGGCCGGGCTGCTCGTCGCCAGCGAGATGGTGCCGTTGCGCGACGTCTTTCCGAACAGCGGCCTGGCCAGCGGGCTGCTACTGGCCGGCGGGCTGATCGTGGTCGTCGGGATGATCGATGACCGCTGGGGGGTCAACGCGCTCGGCAAGCTGGCCGCACAAGTAGCGGCGGGCGGCGTCCTGGTAGCCAGCGGCGCTCAGCTGTCCAATTTCCCGTTGCCCAATGACCACGTGTTCAGCCTCACCCCGAACGAGTCGACGTTGCTGACCATCCTGGTCGTGGTCGCGACCATCAACGCGGTCAATTTCATCGACGGCCTCGACGGCCTGGCCGCCGGGATCGTCTGCATCGCTGCGGTCTCGTTCTTCGCCTACTACTACACCCTGGCGAAGGTCGTGCACCTGTCGGCCGAGGGCGTGCCGGCCCTGGCGTCGGTGATTCTGGCCGGAGCATGCCTCGGTTTCCTGCCGCATAACTTCTACCCGGCGCGGGTCTTCATGGGCGACACCGGCTCGTATTTGCTCGGCCTGCTGCTCGCTTACGTGCCGATCTCGGCTATCTCCTCGCTGGACTACGTAACCCTGAACCACCAGGCGAACAGGTATCCGGAGATCCTGCCGTTGCTGCTCCCCGCCGCGGTCATGGTCATCCCTTACGTGGACATGCTGCGCGCGGTGATCCGCCGGACCAGGGCCGGTCTGTCGCCGTTCGCAGCCGACAATAAGCACCTGCACCACCGGATGCTGGAGATCGGGCACACCCACCGGTCCAGCGTGCTGATCCTGTACGCGTGGGCAGCCCTGTTCGCCGGTGCCGTCGTCCTGCAGTCGATCCTGACCACACCGCTGATCGTCCTGGCCGGGACCACGCTCGCGGCGGTCCTGGTGCTTGTGCTGCTGTCGATTCCGAAGCTGCGGTGGTGGCAACGCAGTCGTATCGCTGAAACCGCCGAAGGTCTGGCGCGGGTCGGCCCTGAGGTAGCCGCGCCTGCGGCGGGCTCGGCCGTTCGGGTGCTGGCAGCGGCGGAGCCGGCCGGCCCGCTTCCCGAGGTCGCAGACCGCCGGGCCGATCAGGCTGGCAACGGCCCTGATACGAATGGCCACCGGCCGGTAGCCCCGATTACTCAGTCCGCCTCGCCGGGGCTCCGCGGCCCGAAATGGCTGCCAAACGCGGCAGGCGGCCGCGGTGCGGAGGGGCCGCCTAGTGCGGCGGGGCTGCCTAACCAGGAGGGGCTGCCCGGTGCGGCGGGGCGGCTAGGTCCAGCGGGAGTGCGTGATCCGGACGGGCTGCCTGGTGCGGATGGACAGCCTTGTCCTTCGGATCTGGGCGACTCTGCTGGCCAGGCCGAGGTCACCGCGCCGCTGCCGGTGGCTCGGGCGTCCGGCACCATCATCCCGTGACCTGACCGGCTGCGGGATGAGGCCGGCGGCGGTAACTCGCCAGGGCCGTGAACACCGGCTCGACCAGCCCGGCGAACGGCCGCGGATCTATCGGTGGCTTCGTCACGTTCGGTGACCTGCTGGGGGCATCGTCGGAGAGCTTGTGATATCTTTCACGAGCACCCACGCACAGGTGGGTGCGGTAGTCCGTGATACGTTTCGCTCGCCTGGCGGCGCAGGTTTCCCTGACGCAACCGGGTGATCGTCGAGTCACGTGAGTGCCGACGCTCCCGACCTATGCCCCTACCGGCTGGCCGGCTGGCCGCCGACGAGTTCAACCCGGAGTCAGGAACGATGCTGGCGGACTACGCCCGGATCGCCCGCCGCTCGGCCGCCGCCGCGGCAGTGGTCGGCGTGATCATGGCCGTCGTCAGTGAGATGATCAGCGGCACGAAAGGCCTGGTCGGCGCGCTACTCGGGATCGCGCTTGTGGCTGTGTTCTTCACGATCAGCGTTTTCGCCGTCGGCCGCGCGGCGCGGGTAAGCCCGCAGGCCATGATGGCTACCGCGCTGACGACGTTCATCGTCAAGATCCTGCTGCTGATGATCTTCGTGGCCCGGTTCGCATCGACTACGGCGTTCAACACCCGACTGTTCGGGCTGACCGCGCTCGCGTGCATCCTGGCCTGGACCGCCTCGCAGGTGATCTGGTCGCTGCGGCTCAAGACTCCGTACGTCGAGCCGTCAGGACAAAGATGAGTCGTGGCGCCAGGTCGGAGCGGGGCAGTGGATGATGGCCAGCGATTCAGGGCATCCAGCGGGTCAGGGCGCCAGCGGCGGGAACGGCGGCGAGCCCGGACCGGCCCGCGGCCAGCCGGAGCACGATGGCCGGATGATCGTCGGCTATCCGATTTCCGGAATGGTGGCCTACGGCGGCATCGGCTGGCTGATCGGGCACTGGACGCATATCGCCATGCTCTTCCCGGTGGGCATGTTCGTCGGTCTGCTGCTGGGGATCGCGTCGATGTTCTACCGGTACCGCAGGCAGCAGGAAGCTGGAGGAAACCGAGTTGACCGGTGACATCGGGGCACTGGCCGGCGGCGGCTGCCACCTTGGAACCCTGCCGCACTGCGGCTTTCCCGCGCCCACGGCGAACAACTTCGACTACCCGGCGTGGTTCACGATCGGCCGCTTCGCTTTCACCAAGCCGATGCTGCTCGCGCTGATCGGTGCCACCTTGGTGATCGCCTTCTTCTGGGCCGCTTTCGCTAAGCCGAAGCTGATCCCTAGGGGCGCGCAGAACCTCGGCGAACTGGCCATCCTCTTCGTCCGCGATCAGATCCTGCGACCGATGATGGGCAAGAAGGGTGACGTTTATCTGCCCTTCCTGGTCGCGCTCTTCTTCTTCGTCTGGATCATGAACGTGATGGAGATCATCCCGATCGCGCAGTTCCCGGTGACGTCGAGGATCGCGTTCCCGGTCACGCTGATGCTTATGGTCTACGTCACGTACAACTACCTGGGCATCAAGAACTTCGGCCTGGTCGGCTACATCAAGAGCATGATTCCGCCCGGTGCGCCGATCGGGATCCTGATTATCCTCGGCCCGGTCGAGGTTCTCCAGTATCTGCTGGTCCGGCCGTTCACGCTGGCGATCCGGTTGTTCGCGAACATGTTCGCCGGGCACATCCTGCTGCTGGTATTCACGCTGGCCACCTGGTACCTGTTCACCGTCGGGATCGGGCTGCTGTTCGGTGCCACGTCGTTCCTGGTCGTGGTCGTGCTGACCGCATTCGAGATGTTCATCCAGGGCCTGCAGGCCTTTATCTTCGCGATCCTGACCGCGCAGTACATCGGCGGCTCCATTGAGGCACAGCACTGAGATGGCCAGCGACAGGACCGCATATTCCGCAGTCGCGGCGGGCGCACCGACCGTTCCACCCGACCTTCGGCGGCGGACGTCCGCCGACATGAACGAAAAGGAAGAAAGACATGCTTAACGCACTTGCAGCGGCCGCACCTGCGGTACCCCAGCTGAACATCAACTTCGGTGCGCTCTGCTATGGCCTGGCGGCGATCGGTCCTGGGGTCGGCATCGGCCTGATCTTCGGGCACGGCGTCGAAGCCATGGCCCGCCAGCCAGAGGCGGCCGGCCTCATCCGCACCAACATGTACATCGGCTTCACGCTGGCTGAGGCGCTGGCCCTGATCGGCGTGGTCATCCCGTACATCTTCCACGCCACCGGCTGATCAGCTGAGCCGTAAGTGATCTCTCCCCGAGAGGAGGCCGGACCTTGAGATACCTGACCGCATCGTCGATGCACCTGGCAGCCCCGCTGCCGGGGGCACCGTCGCCGCTGGCTCCCTCACCCACCGAGATGATCATCGGCGGGGCCGCGTTCCTGATCGTATTCTTCATCCTCTACAAGGTCCTGATGCCCAGGATCAGCAAGACGCTTGAGGCGCGCACCGACGCGATCGAGGGCGGCCTGAAGCGGGCCGAGGAGCAGCAAGCCGAGGCCACCAGGGTGCTCGAGCAGTACCGGGCGCAATTGGCCGAGGCCAGGCACGAGGCTGCCAGGATGCGCGAGCAGGCCAAGGAGCAGGCCGCCCAGATCGTGGCCGAGGGCCGGGCAGACGCCGTGGTCCAGGCGCAGCAGATCATCGAGGCGGCGCACGCTCAGACTGAGGCGGACAGGCAGCAGGCGCTGACCTCGCTGCGGGCTGAGGTAGGCGCGCTCGCGGTCGAGCTGGCCAGCAAGATCGTCGGCGAGTCACTCGCTGACGAGGCCAGGCAGCGGCGCATGGTCGACCGGTTCCTCGCCGAGCTTGACGCCGAGGCGGCCGGCGGGACGCCGGTGCGGGCCACCCGATGAGGGGTGCGAGCCGGACATCGCTGGCCGGAGCCAAGGGGCGGCTGGCTGTGGCGCTGGCTGGTGCGACACCGGCCCAGGCCAGCGGTCTCGGCGATGAGCTGTTCGCCGTCGTCAGCCTGCTTGATGGCGACCCTGGGCTGCGCCGGACCCTGTCCGACCCGTCACGGGATGGCGCCGCAAAGGCCGGCCTGGCCGACGAACTGCTCAGCGGCAAGATCTCGGCCGCCACCTTGGCGCAGGTGACCGGTGTGGTCGCCGGGCGCTGGTCAGAACCAGGGGACCTGGCCGACGCGGCCGAGCAGCTTGCCGTGCTTGCCATCGCCGAGGCGGCCGATACCGACGGCCAGCTGGACGATCTGGAGGACGAGCTGTTCAGGTTCAGCCGGGTGGTGCAGGCCAATCCCGAGCTGCGGTCCGTGCTGTCCAATCAGTTCGTCCCGGCGAAGGGCCGCCAGGACGTCGTTGCCGACCTGCTGGCCGGCAAGGTCAGCGGACCGGCACTTCGGCTGATCACCCAGGCGGCCGCCCAGCCGCGAGGACGTAGCCTGGATGCAAGCCTGGAGTCCTACGCCAACCTGGTCGCCGACCTGCGCCAGCGTCTGGTCGCCGAGGTGCACGTGGCGATCCCGCTGACCGACGCCCAGCGGGACCGGCTGACGGCGGCCCTGGTGGCGGCCTACGGGCATGACGTCCACCTGAATATCGTGCTCGACCCGCAGGTACTCGGCGGCATATCGGTCCGGATCGGCGACGAGCTGATCAACGGCAGCGTGGCGAGCCGCCTGGCGGAGCTGCGGCGCGACCTGGCCGCCTGAGCGAGCAACCGCAAGACGTGATTTACCAGAAACAAGTGAGAGAGACGCGAGGAAGATGGCGGAGCTGACTATCCGGCCCGAGGAGATCCGGGACGCCCTGGCGCGTTTCGTCGAGGCGTACGAGCCGGGCGCCGCGGCCACCGAAGAGGTCGGCCTTGTGGTCGAGTGCGGCGACGGTATCGCCCGGGTCGAGGGACTGCCCTCGGCGATGGCCAATGAACTGCTCGAGTTCGAGGACGGAACTCGCGGCATGGCCCTGAACCTGGATATCCGCGAGATCGGCGTGGTGATCCTCGGTGATTTCTCCAAGATCGAGGAGGGCCAGCGGGTCAGGCGGACCGGCGAGGTGCTCTCGGTGCCGGTCGGCGACGCATTCCTCGGTCGCGTGGTCGGGCCGCTTGGCCAGCCGCTCGACGGTCAGGGCCCGGTCGAGAACACCCAGCTGCGCGCCCTTGAGCTGCAGGCGCCGTCGGTGGTCAACCGGCAGCCGGTGAAGGAGCCGCTGCAGACCGGCGTCAAGGCGATCGACGCGATGACGCCGGTCGGCCGCGGCCAGCGGCAGCTGATCATCGGCGACCGGCAGACCGGCAAGACCGCGATCGCGATCGACACGATCATCAACCAGCGGGCCAACTGGGAGTCCGGCGACCCGGCCAGGCAGGTCCGCTGCATCTACGTCGCGATCGGCCAAAAGGGCTCCACCATCGCGCAGGTCCGCCAGTCGCTTGAGGAGGCGGGCGCGATGGCCTACACCACCATCGTGGCCGCCCCGGCGTCTGACCCGGCCGGCTACAAGTTCATCGCCCCCTATACCGGCTCGGCGATCGGCCAGCACTGGATGTACCAGGGCAAGCACGCCCTGATCATCTTCGACGACCTGACCAAGCAGGCCGAGGCCTACCGGGCCGTTTCGCTGCTGCTCCGCCGGCCGCCCGGCCGCGAGGCATACCCAGGCGACGTCTTCTACCTGCACTCCCGGCTGCTTGAGCGGTGCGCCAAGCTATCCGATGAGCTGGGCGGCGGATCGCTGACTGGGCTGCCGATCGTCGAGACCAAGGGCAACGACGTGTCGGCGTACATCCCGACCAACGTGATCTCGATCACCGACGGGCAGATCTTCCTGGAGACCGACCTGTTCAACTCGGGCGTCCGCCCCGCGATCAACGTCGGCATCTCGGTCTCCCGGGTCGGCGGCAACGCTCAGATCAAGGCGATGAAGAAGGTAGCGGGCACGCTGCGGCTTGGCCTGTCGCAGTACCGCGACCTGGAGGCATTCGCCTCCTTCGCATCCGACCTGGACGCCGCCTCGCGGGCTCAGCTTGACCGCGGCGCCCGGCTGGTCGAGCTGCTCAAGCAGCCGCAGTTCAGCCCGTTCCCGGTGGAGCGGCAGGTTGTCTCGGTCTGGGCCGGCACCACCGGCCAGCTGGACGACGTGCCGATCGAGGACATCCGGCGATTCGAGGACGAGTTCCTCGACTACATCCAGCGCACCCGCGCCGGGATCTTCGACGCCATCCGGGAGACCGGCGACCTGTCGGACGACACGGCCACCGCGCTGAAGGACGTGGTGGATGAATTCCGCCGCACCTTCGAGACCCGTGGCGGCCACATGCTGGTGACCGACGATCACGCCGAGCCGATCGACTCGGGCGAGATCGCGCACGAGGGCTTCACCAGGCACGTCCCGGCGCTGGACAAGAAGTAGCCAGATGGGAGCGCAGCTTCGCGCGGTCAGGCGGCGGATTGGCACGGTCAAATCCACCGCGAAGATCACGCGTGCCCAGGAGCTGATCGCCTCGTCGCGGATACTCAAGGCGCAGCAGCGCGTGCACGCCGCGGCGCCTTACGCCAGGGAGATCACCACCGCCGTCGAGGCCGTGGTCAGCAGGTCGGCCAACATCACCCACCCGCTGACCACCGAGGCTGAGCACCCCGCCAGGGCCGCGGTGCTGATCCTGACCAGTGATCGGGGCTTCTGCGGCGGCTTCAACGCCAGCGTGATGCGGGAGGCGCAGAGCCTGAACGCGCTGCTGGCCGAGCGCGGGGTCGAGCCGGCGCCGTACGTGGCCGGGCGCAAGGGCATCGTATGGCACCGGTTCCGCGAGCGGCAGATGGCTGGTGAGTGGAGCGGGTTCTCCGACACCCCGGTCAACGCGAACGCCAGCCAGATCACCTCGGTGCTGATCGACGCTTTCGGGAAGCCGGCCGGGGACGGCGGCGTGGACGAGATCTACCTGGTGTACACCGAGTTCATCTCGATGCTGACCCAGCGGCCGGTGGTGCACAGGCTGCTGCCGCTGGAGATCACCGAGCGCGAGGAGCGCGCGCCGATCCCGGTGTATGACTTCGAGCCGTCACCGGAGCAAGTCCTCGACGCGCTGCTGCCCTGGTACGTAGAGAGCCGGATCTTCCATGCGCTGCTCGACTCGGCGGCGGCGGAGATCGCGGCGCGGCGACGGGCGATGAAGTCGGCCACCGACAACGCCAACGACTTGCTCGACGCGCTTACCAGGGAAGCGAACAAGGCCCGGCAGGCCGAGATTACCCAGGAAATCAGCGAGATCGTCGGTGGCGCGAACGCGCTGGCCGAGACGATCAGTGGGAGTTAGTGAGCATCGTCATGACCGCTACCGATCAGAGCCCTGCCGCCGCTGGCGGCGCCGACCCCCAGGCCGCTGAGGCCACCGGCCGGGTAGCCCGGGTCATCGGCCCGGTCGTTGATGTCGAGTTCTCGGCCGACGACATGCCGGAGATCTACAACGCGCTGCACGTCGACGTGGCCATGGGCGGCCAGACGTCCATGCTGACGCTCGAGGTCGCTCAGCACATCGGTGACAACATGGTCCGGGCGATCTCGATGCAGCCGACCGACGGCATGGTGCGCGGCGCCGCGGTGACCGACACCGGCGCGGCGATCTCGGTGCCGGTCGGCGATGTCACCAAGGGGCACGTGTTCAACGTGCTCGGCGAGACCCTGGACGTGCCAACCTCGTCGCTGAAGATCACCGAGCGGTGGCCGATCCACCGGCCGGCCCCGGCCCTTGACCAGCTTGAGCCGAAGACCGAGATGTTCGTTACAGGCATCAAGGTGATCGACCTGCTCACCCCGTACGTGAGCGGCGGAAAGATCGGGCTGTTCGGCGGGGCCGGCGTCGGCAAGACGGTGCTGATCCAGGAGATGATCCGGCGGGTTGCCAAGAACTTCGGCGGCGTGTCGGTGTTCGCCGGGGTGGGGGAGCGGACCCGTGAGGGCAACGACCTGTTCCTTGAGATGACCGAGTCGGGCGTTATCGCGGACACCGCGCTGGTCTTCGGCCAGATGGACGAGCCGCCAGGCACCCGGCTGCGGGTCGGCTTGTCCGCGCTGACCATGGCGGAGTACTTCCGCGACGTGCAGGGGCAGGATGTGCTGCTCTTCATCGACAACATCTTCCGGTTCACCCAGGCCGGCTCTGAGGTCTCGACACTGCTGGGCCGGATGCCTTCGGCGGTCGGCTATCAGCCGACCCTGGCCGACGAGATGGGCCAGCTGCAGGAGCGGATCACCTCGACCCGCGGTCACTCGATCACCTCAATGCAGGCCATCTACGTGCCGGCGGACGACATCACCGACCCGGCGCCGCACACCACGTTCGCGCACCTGGACGCCACCACCGTGCTCTCCCGAGCGATCACGGAGAAGGGCATCTACCCGGCGGTGGACCCGCTCGACTCCACCTCCAGGATCCTGGACGCCAAGTACCTCGGCCAGGATCACTACGACGTCGCTCGCGAGGTGCAGCGGATCCTGCAGCGCTACAAGGAGCTGCAGGACATCATCGCCATCCTGGGCATCGACGAGCTCTCCGAAGAGGACAAGGTCACGGTGCAGCGGGCCAGACGGATCGAGCGGTTCCTGTCGCAGCCGATGTACGTGGCCGAGCAGTTCACCGGCGTCGAGGGCGCCTTCGTGCCGATCGACGAGACCGTCGCCTCGTTCAAGGCGATCGCCGAGGGCAAGTACGACCACGTGCCCGAGCAGGCGTTCTTCCTGTGCGGCGGGATCGAGGACGTGGAGCGCAAGGCCAAGGACCTGGAGCGGTCGTGACCGCAGCGACTGGCGACCTGATCCGGCGCGAGGAGGCACGGTGACGCTGCGCGTCAGGCTGGTCGTCCCGGAGGGCGAGATCTGGTCAGGTAACGCCGACCGGATAATCGCCAAGACTCTCGACGGCGACATAGGCCTGCTGACCGGTCACACCCCGGTGCTCGGCATCCTGGCGCACGGCAGCGTGGTGCGGATCCTGCCGGAAGATCAGGCCGGCGGGGGTGAGTGGATCCAGGCGGCGGTCGGCGGCGGGTTCCTGTCGGTGGCCGACGACCGGGTCTCGGTCCTGGCCCGCCGGGCAGCGCTCGGCGGCGACGTAGACAAATCCGCCGCGCGGGCCGAGCTTGCGGCCGCGATCGGCGATGCGGAATCCCGTGGCCAGCGCGAGGAGTCCGCGGAGATCGAGTACCTCCGCGCACTGCTCCGCGCGGCCGGTGACGAAGCCTGACCGGACCAGCCCGAGGCACTGAACTTGAACAAGGACCTGGCGACCGTCAGCTGGGTCCTTGGCTGGGTTCTGGCCGCGCTGCTGGCGGCCTGCTTGCTCGCCGCGGTTGTGATCACGGCCCGCCGGATTCTGATCCAGCGACCTGGCGGCGCGGTGGAGTGCGGCCTGCGCCGGGCCGCCGACGCGCGGTGGCAGCCCGGCATCGCCGCCTACCGACCCGGTCAGCTGTATTGGTTCCACACCATCGGCATCCGGCTTCGGCCCGATGCCGTCTTCGACCGGAACGCCCTCCGGCTAGTAGGCAGGCAGACGGCTCAGTCGATGGCCGAACTGGGCCTGGGGCCGGCCACGGTCGTCGTTCAGTTCGCGATCTGCGGCGAAGCTGAGCCGCTCTGGCTGGCACTCGACCAAGACGCGCTGACCGGCCTGCTGGCGTGGCTCGAAGCCGCCCCGCAGCATCCAGTGCCCGGCCTGGGCTAGCAGCGTCCACGAGCCCGCTCGGCGCTGCCGCAGCGACCCGGATCGACTGCCAAGCGGCAGCAGGCTCAGCGCTGGCCGCCGGGCTTCCAGAGCAGGTCGCCATCCGGCTCGTTGGCGACCCGGCTCAGGATGAACAACAGGTCGGAGAGCCGGTTCAGGTACTTGACGGCGAGCGGGTTCATCGTTTCGCCGTAGGCCTCAAGTGCCGCCCAGCCGCTTCGCTCGGCTCGCCGGACCACCGTGCGGGCGGCGTGCAGCAGCGCGGCGCCTGGGGTGCCGCCGGGCAGCACGAAGCTGCGCAGCGTCGGCAGCGCCTCGTTGAACTGATCACAGGCCTGCTCAAGGGTCGTGATGTAGCTCTCATCGATCCGGAGGGCCGGATATGGCGGGTCCGGCGTGACTGGGTTGCACAGGTCGGCACCGACGTCGAAGAGTTCGTTCTGGATCCGAAGCAGCACTGTGCTGATATCGACGGTCAGGCCGCCGGTGGTTACCGCCACCCCGATGGCGCTGTTGGCCTCGTCCACGTCGGCGTAGGCCGCCAGCCGCAGATCGGTCTTGGCGGCCCGGCTGCCGTCACCGAGCGCGGTCGTGCCGGTGTCACCGGTGCGGGTGTAGATCCTGGACAATACGACGGGGGTGTCAGAGCGATCGGTCGGCATGCTATCCACCGTAACGCGCCGGCCGCGGTCAGGGCCTGCGCGGCAGGCCGTCACGCTCCGCCGGACGGTACGCGCGGCCGATGCGGGCTGGGCCAGGACCTATCGTCAGTGCGGAATGTCCCTCCCGGGCGGAAAGTCATCTCCCACGGGTCACTCGCGCGCCCGGGGTTCACATTGCGAACACAATGTGGCACCATATGAATACACAGGGTAATCATCGAGGTGACTGGCCGGTTACAGGGGGGTGATCCGCCGGCGCCGCGAACCGCCCTGTTGGGCCTGATCAGGGCCTGTTGCGGGCCTGGCTAGCTGGCTCGCAGGCCATCGGTGCAGTTCCCCGGCGGATTTCGGGGGCCCGCCGGGTGCTGTGGATGGCCACCGCGGGGATGAGCGCGCTCCCGGTCGCTGGAGCCGGGAGCGCGACAGATACCCGCAACTGATATCTCTGGTCGAATTCCGGCGCTCCTGGTATGACCTGTATGGTGATTGTTCACATATCCGAACCAGGTTCGGGAGTTGCCGTGTACGACTACGTAATTGTCGGCGCTGGCAGCGCAGGATGCGTCCTGGCCGGCCGGCTCAGCGAGAACCCGTCAGTGAGTGTCCTGCTGCTCGAAGCCGGGCCGCCAGACGACGCCGACGAGATCCATATCCCGGCAGCGCTCAACCTGCTGTTCCAGAGCACGTACGACTGGGGATACCGCACCGTGCCGCAGGAGCGGGCCGCCGGTCAGTCCATCTACTGGCCGCGCGGCCGGGTGGTCGGCGGTTCATCGTCGATCAACGCGATGATCTACATCCGCGGCAACAAGCATGATTACAACACCTGGCGCGATGAGCACGGCTGCGACGGCTGGGGTTATACCGACATGATGCCGTACTTCCTGCGGGCGGAGCACAACTCGCGCGGCGCATCGGCGTTCCACGGCGAATCGGGTCCGCTGAGCGTCGTGGACCCCAAGTTCAAGTCGAGTTCGGCCGGCGCGTTCATCGAGGCAGCGATCAGTACCGGTGCTCCTGCGAACGCCGACTTCAACGGGGCCAGCCAGGACGGCGTTGGCTTCTACCAGGTCACCCAGAAGGACGGGCGGCGCTGGTCGGCCGCCGACGCCTACCTGCATCCGGCTGCCGGGCGGCCGAACCTGACGGTGCGGACCGACGCCCTGGCAACTGCCGTGATCATCGAGGACGGCCGGGCGGTCGGGGTTCGCTTCCTGCACCGCGGCAACGAGCACGAGGCCCGGGCGGAGGCCGAGGTCATCCTGGCCGGCGGCGCGGTCAACAGCCCGCAGTTGCTGATGCTGAGCGGCATCGGCCCGGCCGACCACCTGCGCGAGCACGGCATCACCGTGATCGCCGACAGCCCAGGCGTCGGCGCCAACCTGTCCGACCACCCGATCGCCACCGCGCTGTGGTCCACGCCCAGGGTCCGCAGCCTGGCCGAACTGGCCGGCCCGCGGAACCTGCTGCGCTGGCAGCTGACCCACACCGGGCCGTTCACGACGAACGTGGCCCAGGCGGGCGGATTCGCCAGGACCGAATCGGGTCTGCCTGCGCCGGACATTCAGTGGCATGTCCTGCCGGTTCCGTTCCGCAACGGCGGGCTGGCTGATACCACGGAACGGGGCATGTCGGTCCTGGTCACCCTGGTCGCCGTGCGCAGCCGTGGCCGGATCCAGCTGCGCAGCGCCGATCCGCGGCACCGGCCGCTGATCGACCCGGCGTACCTGTCGGATCCCGCCGACACCGATGCCCTGGTCAAGGCCCTGCGCATGGTGCGGGAGATCGCCGCGGTCAGGCCGATGCGCAAGATGTGCGCGGCCGAGCTGGCCCCAGGCGCGGACCTGCGAACAGATGCCGAGCTGACCGACTTCATCCGCCGGGACGTCACTACGATCTACCACCCGGTCGGCACCTGCGCGATGGGCGGAGCGTCCCGGCTGGATGCGAGCGCCGTGGCTGCCGTGGTCGACACCGAACTGAAGGTCAGGGGGGTGGACGGGCTGCGCGTGGTGGACGCGTCGGTGATGCCGACGGTGCCCAGGGGCAACACCAACGCGCCGACGATCGCGATCGCCGAGCGGGCAGCCGACCTGATCTCCGGCCGGGCACCGCTCGCCGCGATCGAGCCAAGCGACCTCGCGCTAGCCGCGCTGTAGGAGCCCGCGACGCCGGGCCTCGCGCCTTCAGCGAGATGCCGTGGATCGGGTAGTTCGTGGCTACTTGTAGCGCTTGCCGTGCATCATGGTCGCCAGGCTGAGGATCTTCTTCATGTCCTTGTCGGTCCGGCTGAACGAGGTCAGGTTCACCATCGGCTTCATCCGCTGCCTGGTGATCGACTTGGCCTTGGAGAACTCGCGCAGGCCGTCGGCACCGTGGATCCGGCCGAACCCCGACGCGCCCGATCCGCCGAACGGCAGCGCGGGCACGCTCGCGTACGAGATCACCGAGTTGATCGAGGTCATGCCGCTGTGCAGCGCCCGTGCCGCCTGTAGGCCAGCCTTCTTGTTCTTAGCGAAGATGCTGCCGCCGAGCCCGTACCGGCTGGCGTTCGCCAGCCGGACGCCTTCGGCCAGGTCAGCGACCGGTGTGACGGTCATGGTCGGCCCGAAGGTCTCGTCGGTGACGGCGTTGCTCGTCTCGGGCACGTCGGCCAGGATCACCGGGCCGACGTACGGCCTGCGGATGCTGCCAAGTCCGCCGACGACCGCCCGCCCGCCGCACGCCATCGCGTCAGCGATGTGCTGCTCGATCACATCGACCTGACTCGGCATGGTCATCGGCCCGTAGTCGGCCTCGCGGTCGTCGCCAGGACGCAGCGCGCTGACCCGCTCGGCCAGTTTCTCAAGGAACGTGTGGTATATGTCCTGGGCCACGTAGATCCGCTCGACTCCGATGCAGGTCTGGCCGGCGTTGGACAGCGCACCCCAGACCGCGCCGTCGGCCGCGGCATCCAGGTTGGCGTCGGCCGACACGATCAGCGCGTCCTTGCCGCCGCACTCGGCCACCATCGGGGTGAGGTTCTCCGCGCAGGCTGCCATCACCTTCTTGGCGGTGGCCGTCGAGCCGGTGAAGGCGATCTTGTCAACCGCGCTGCGGGCGAGGAAGCTGCCGGTTTCGCCGTAGCCGGTGACCAGTTGCAGGACCGGGTAGTCGGAGACGACCTCGGCGAACGAGCTGACCAGCCAGCCGCCGACTGCCGGGGTAAATTCACTTGGCTTGAACACAACCGTGTTGCCGGCTGCCAGCGCATACACGATCGAGCCGACCGGGGTGAATACCGGATAGTTCCACGGGCCGATCACGCCCACCACGCCGAGCGGCTGGTATTCAACGCTGGAAGCCTGGTTCAGCGCCACGATGCCGCTGCGGACCTTATGCGGGCTGAGCACCTTGCGGGCGTTCTTGGCCGCCCAGTCGATGTGCACGACGGCCAGCAGGATCTCGAGCTGGGCGTCGGCGAGCGGCTTGCCGGTCTCGGCGTGCACCAGCTCGGACAGCCGTCCGATGTACCTGATCAGGTAGGACTTCCAGGCCATCAGCCTGACCTGGCGCTCCTTCCAGCCGAGCGCTGACCACCAGGTCGCCGCCTCACGGGCGCGGGCGACAATGTCGTTGACCTCGTCCTCACCCAGAATCGGAAATGTGCCGATGGGCTCGGATGTGGCCGGGTTCAGCGAGTCGAATGTCCTGGCCAAACCGGACTGGCTAGGCGTGCGCACCGTCGTGACCATCGCCCCTGAACACCATCCTTCACAGCTTGCGTACTGTTGCGTGCCAGTAGATCGTTGTGTGCCAGTAAATCACTGCCTGGCCGACGGAAGATACCGTCGGGTAGGCATCTGGTCCGGATAGCGACTATGGACTTGGGTAGATTTCGGTTGATGGCTGACTCACCGGCTGATCCGGCCGATTCGGCGGCGGGAGCACCCGCACGCATGCAGGCCGGCGATCCAGGCACGGACAGGTACTGGCTGACCGCCGCGGTCGCGTTGTCCAGGCAATGTCCGCCATCGGACACGGCGTTCTCGGTCGGCGCGGTCCTAGTCGGCGAATCCGGGCAGGTGATCGCCACCGGCTACTCGCGTGAGCGGGACCCCAAGGACCACGCCGAGGAAGTCGCGCTCGGCAAGGCGGCAGCGCACGGGGCTGACCTGATCGGTGCGACGATGTACAGCTCGCTCGAGCCATGCGTCGCCCGCGCCTCGCGACCCATGACCTGCGCGGAACTGATCGTGGCCGCCGGCCTGCGCCGGGTGGTGCTCGCCTGGCGCGAGCCGCCGCTTTTCGTACCAGGCGGCGGCGCGGCCTGGCTGGCAGCGCACGGGGTCGACGTCGTTGAGATCCCGGAGCTAGCAGACGCCGCCCGTGCCGTCAACGCGCACCTGATCAGCTGATGACGCCAGGCAGGTCGGCGCGCCCCCAGCGTGCCGCGACAACTGCAATTCGTTGCAGCTGGTATGCAAGTAATATACTATGGGGTTATGACAGCACAGACTCTGGGTTTCGCGGTCCAGCCTGAGGATCGTCCGGTGCTCGATGAGCTGGTTGCCTACTTCGGCGACGGCAACAGGTCGGCCTATCTCCGGGCCACCCTGAAGATCATGAAGTCCATCATGATTGCCGACCAGCTCCGGGCGGCCCAGGCTTACGGCCAGCAGCGCACCGCTGAATTGGGTCTTGAGCAGGCTGACCTGCCAGCCAGGATCCAGGAGTTCCTCAAGGGGGCCAAGGGGGGGCAGCGAGGCCAGGGCCGGTGAATCCGCTCGAATCGGTTCCGACGGTCGTCGTCTTCGATGTCAATGTCCTGGTGTCTGCGGCAGCGAGCGGCAACAGCCCGTTCAGGTCCTGGCCGTCACCGCCGCCGGTGTCAGGGAACCCCTCGGCCGACTGCCTCGGCGTCGTGGTGGATGCTGCCGAGTTCGCTCTCTGGCTGTCCCCGCACATTCTGACCAACGTCGACCGGGTACTTGCCGAGCTGTTCAAGTGGGCTCAGCCGGAGATCGACGCTTATCTGACGGCCGTCGTGGCTGCAGCGGAGCATAGCGGCGGGGGACTGGCGCTCGATGTGCCACGTACCGTCAGCGAGTGCGCCGACCACGAGGACAACCTGATCCTCGACCTGGCGGCCGAGGTCGGGGCCTTCATCGTCGGGTCCAATGACACCGACCTGCTGTCGATGTCACCCTGGCGAGGAACTCCGATCATCGAGCCCTCAGCGTTCGCGTCGAAAGTAGACGCCATGCGCCGCCACTCCCGCCGCCGGCGGCGCTAGCCCGTGACAGTCCACGCGGCCGATGCCAAGCAGCGGAGAGCGGCCACCAGCCCGACTGCGTCGACCAGTGAAGCGGCGGTCGTGCGCATGCGTCCCCTCTGGCGAATCTGGCTAGCTGTACGGCGCGTCCGCGCTCCGGGTGCGGGAGGAAGGTAGCTGACGTAGGTCCCGAGATCCGCGCATCATGGGTCATCGAGTTGTCAGCTGGCGTGATTGGGCGTCAACCCACGTGCGGACTGGGCGATCCCGGTGAGTAGCTTCGCGGCGCGAGCGTGGCGGGCATCGGCCGGGGTGGCGGTGAGGTTGATCGTGACCAGCGTCGCGGCGGCGCGGGCGCCTGACTCGGCCAGCAGGACAGCGGTGATCGCGTCGCCGCGCAGCGCCCGGTTGCCGGTCGCGGCAAGGTCGGCTGCTAGTTCGGCCACCTCGGCGGCCAGCTCAACGACCTGCATCGGCACGTCGGCAGCCCGCGACAGCGCGTCGGCAAGTTGGGCGGCACCGGCCCGGCGGCGGGTTGCTTCGATCACGCCACGATAGGCCAGCGCGTCGGCGTCGATGAGCGAAGCGGCGGTCGTGCGAATTCGTTCCGCCGCTGATGTGAGCTGCTCAGCCCGGTCGGCGGTCAGCTGGCGCGCGGACAGCCGCGCGGTCTTAGCGCATAGCGCGGCAGCCAGCGCGACCGCTAGGGCCGCCGCCGAGCCGCCGGCCGGAGCGGCGGTCCCGGCGGCGAGCCCGTCCAGGAACACTCCGACCGGCTGCTCGGCGTAGCCGGGCTGCGCTGTATCGCCGGGCTGCGCTGTATCGCCGGGCTGCGCTGTATCGCCGGGCTGCGCTGTATCGCCGGTCGGATCGGTCACGATAGGCCGACGATCTCGCCGTTCTCGTCGATGTCGATCCGCTCGGCGGCGGCACTTGTGCCGAGTCCCGGCATGGTCCGCATGTCCCCGCAGAGCGGGTAGACGAACCCGGCTCCGACCGAGGCGCGGACCTCGCGGACCGGCAGCCGCCAGCCGGTCGGCACGCCCTTCAGCGCCGGGTCGTGCGACAGCGACAGCGGCGTCTTGGCGATGCAGACCGGCAGCGAGCCGAACCCGTTGCGCTCGTACCCGTCGAGCTGGCGGGCGGCGAGCGGAGCGTAGTCGACGCCGTCGGCACCATAGATCCGCTCGGCGATCGTCTCGATCTTCTCCCGCAGCGACGCCTGCGCCGGGTAGAGGAAGCTGAAGTCACCTGGTTCCTCCGCCGCCTCGGCGACCGCCTCGGCGAGGGCGGCTGCGCCCTGCCCACCGTTGGCGAAATGGGTGCAGATCGCCGATCGGACCCCCATCGACGCGGCGATCTCGGCGATCGCGTTGTGCTCTGAGGTGAAGTCCTCCGGCATCGAGTTGATCGCCACCACCGGGGTCACGCCGTGCGCCCGCACGTTCTCGATCTGCTTGCGCAGGTTGACGCCGCCGATGTGCACTTCCTCGGGGTTCTCGGCCAGCAGGGCGGCGGGCAGCGGCTTGCCGGCCACGATGCGGTGCCGGCCGGAGTGCGCCTTGAGCGCGCGCACTGTGGTCACCACGACGGCGGCGTCGGGCCTGAGCCCGGAGACCCGGCACTTGATATTGAAGAACCGTTCGGCGCCCATATCGGCGCCGAAGCCGGCCTCGGTGATCAGGAAGTCCCCGGCGTGGATGCCGATCAGGTCGGCCACCACAGAGGAGTTCCCGTGGGCGATGTTCCCGAACGGCCCGGCATGGACGAATACGGGCGTGTTCTCCAGGGTCTGCAGCAGGTTGGGTCTGATCGCATCGCGCATGATAACGGTCATCGCGCCCGCGGCCTTGAGCTGCTCGGCGGTGACCGGCTCGCCGGCCTTGGTATAGCCGACCACGATCCGGCCAAGCCGGGCGCGCATATCCTGCAGCGAGGTCGACAGGGCCAGCACGGCCATCGCCTCCGAGGCGGCCGTGATGTCGAATCCGGTCTGCCTCGGCACGCCGTCGGCGGCCGCGCCGAGGCCGATCACGATGTTGCGCAGCGCCCGGTCATTGACGTCGAGCACCCGCTTCCAGGTGATGTTGTGCTGGTCGATGCCGAGCGAGTTGCCCTGGTAGAGATGGTTGTCGAGCATCGCGGAGAGCATGTTGTGTGCTGCGGTGACGGCGTGCATGTCCCCGGTCAGGTGCAGGTTCAGCGTCTCGAACGGCACCACCTGGCTGTAACCGCCGCCCGCCGCGCCGCCCTTTATCCCGAAGGTCGGGCCCATCGATCCCTGCCTGATGGCGATCGTGGCGCGCTTGCCGATGTGCCGCATGGCTTGGCCGAGGCCGACCGTGGTCGTGGTCTTGCCCTCACCGAGTGGCGTCGGGGTGACGGCGGTGACGACGACGTATTTGGCTCGCGGCCGGTCCGCCAGCGCGTCGACTGCCTTGAGGTCAATCTTGGCTACGTGCTCGCCGTAGGTCTGGACCAGCCAGGGCGGGATTCCGATCTCTTCGGCGATGTCAGTAATCGGCTTCAGGGTCGCCGCGCGGGCGATCTCGAGCGCGTTGGGCATCGGCATCTAACTGCTCGCCACCTTCCGTTGAACTGTTCTCCGTTGAACCGTTGCTAGCTGAAGGGCTGTACGTGACCCGGCTGAACCGGGGCGCCGGGTAGACGACCGTTTTCGGCTCGGTGAATGTCGTCATCGGGTAGCGGCCGCCGACCCGGCCGCGGCCGCTGATGCTGCCCGCCCGGCCGCCGAACGGCAGGTGCGACTCCCAGAGGTTGGTCGAGGCGTTGATGTTGACCCAGCCGGCCCTGGCCTGTTCGGCGAAGGCGAGCCCGCGCTCCAGGTCGCTGGTGAAGACCGCGGCAGTCAGTCCGAACGGCGAGGCATTGGCCATGGCCAGCGCCTCGTCGGCCGAGTCTACTGCCACGATGGGGATGACCGGCCCGAACGTCTCCTCCCGCTCGATCGCCATCCCGGGGACGACGCCGTCGAGCACGGTTGGCTCGGCGAACAGAGCAGTCGGGAAATCGGTGGCGCGGTGCCCGCCGCAGCAGATCCGGGCGCCGCCAGCGATCGCATCGGCCAGGTGCCGGTCGAATTTGGCGGCGGTGGCCTCGTTGTTCAGCGGCCCCATCGTCGTCGCGGCGTCGAACGGGTCGCCCAGCCTGACCCGTGCCCTGGTTGCCTCGACCACCCGCTCGGTGAACTCGGCGCGCACCTTGGCGTGCACCAGGAATCGCTCGCCGGCCGTGCAGCTCTGCCCGGCGCACAGGTACCCGGCCTCGAGTGCGGCCTCGGTAGCCAGCTCAAGGTCGGCGTCGTCGAGAATCACCATCGGGCCGTTGCCGCCCAGCTCGAGCAGCTGGGTCTTGCCCGCGGCCCGGGCCGCGACCAGCGCGCCGGTCTGCACCGAGCCGACGAAGCCGACTCCGGCCACCAGCCGATGACTGACCAGGGCATCGCCGGCTACCGGGCCAGGCCCAGGAATGAAGTTGAACACCCCGCCGGGGAGTTCCGTCGTCGCGATCACCTCGGCCAGCACGGCGCAGCAGGCTGAGGTGGTCGGTGCCGGCACCCAGACGACCGTGTTGCCGGCCGCCATCGCCGGCGCGAACAGCTCGGCGCCCATCGTGTAAGGCCAGTTCCAGGGGCTGACCACGCCGACCACACCGAGCGGTACCCGCGCTATGAGTACCCGGCGGCCGGCCGAGGTCGATGCTGGCATGGCGCCGGCCGCGCGCTTGGCGTCCTCGCCGGCCATGGTGAAGTAGCCGACCAGCTCATCGACCTCGTCGTAGGCCTCGGCGAGCAGCGGCTTGCCCTGATCCTGCGTCAGCGCACGAGCCAGGTCGTCGCGCCTGCCGGTGATCGCGCCGGCGATCCGCTCGCACCAGCTTGCCCGCTCGAATGCGGACAGGCCGGACCAGGCCGGCCCAGCGGCCGCGGCGGCGGTGACCGCGGCGTCCACGTCAGCGGCGTCGGCCGTGGCTACCGAGGCGAACACCTCGCCGGACGACGGGCTGGTCGCCTCCGCGCTGCCGCCGCCGCCCGTGCGCCAGCCGCCGCCGATATACAGCAGGTGCTCCCGCACGACGCCGCATCCCTCCCCTTGACGGTCGGCTGCGCCTTTCCGGCACCCGATCCGGACTCCACTCCGCTGCTCCGGCTACCTGCGGAGTTGTCTGGTTAGCACCAGTCTCAGGCGATCAGCACGTCAAGTCACGCTATGGCGAGCGTTTCCGGTCGAAGCCTAAGGAAATCGAGTCGGGGCTGGCAAGGAGCAGTTTGGCGCCTGGACCTAGCCACGAGGCTACTCCGTAGCACTATTGTCATGCTATGAGCCGTCTTCCTGACCTGCGCTATGCGGACCTTGACCCAGCTGGCCAGCAGGTGTGGGACGGCGTGGTCGGCTCGCGCGGCACCGAGCTGGTCAACGAGCACGGCGGGCTGATCGGCCCGTTCAACGCCTTCGTGCACGCACCGGGCGTCGGCCGTCGGCTGAGCTCGCTCGGCGGCGAGCTACGGTTCAAGACTTCGATCGAGCGCCGGCTGAGCGAGATCGCCATCATCACGGTAGGTGCCCGCTGGCAGGCGGAGTTCGAGTGGTGGGCGCATGCCCGGATGGCCCGTGAGCACGGCGTGGCGGACGCGGTGGTGGACGCGATCGGCCGTGGCCAGGACCCGCCGTTCGAGGCCGATGACGAGCGGGTGGTCCACGCGGTGGCGCGGGAGCTCACCAGTACCGGTCGGCTTGGTAAGGACGCCTATGACGCGGCGCAGCAGCTACTGGGGGATGCCGGCCTGGTCGAGCTGGTCTCGTTGTGCGGGTACTACACCCTGATCTCCTACCTGCTCAACGCCTTCGCCGTGCCCCTTCCGGCCGGCGCGACGCCGACCTGGGGGAGTTCGCCGAGCGCGGGCGGGTGACTGAGCCAGATGGCTGACGATCCCTACCTCCCGCCGGAGGCGGTCGGTTCGGCGCCGGGGCGAGGTCGCCTGGCCGGTCGGCGGGTCCTCGTCGTGGGGGCCGGCACGCGGCCATGCCCGGACCAGGACCCGCCGATCGGCAACGGCCGGGCCATCGCCGTCCTGGCCGCGCGCGAAGGCGCCGTCGTTGGCTGCGCCGACAAGGACCGGGCCGCCGCCGAGGTCACCGCCGGGCTGGTGCGGGCCGAAGGTTCGACGGCGGAGGTCGTGGTCGCCGACGTGGCCGACCCCGCGGCCTGTGCCGCCCTGGTCGAAGCGGCGGCGGCAGCGCTCGGGGGACTCGACGGCCTGGTACTCAACGTCGGCGTCGGACATGGCCGGGGGCTGGCCGGCACGACCGTCGAGCAGTGGGATGCCACCTTCGCCGTCAATACCCGGGCGCATTTCCTGGTGTCGGCCGCGGCGCTGCCGATCCTGGCCCCTGGCTCGGCAGTCGTGTTCATCAGCTCCGCGGCCAGCTTGCGGGCAGCGACCGGCGTGCCTGCCTACGATTCGTCGAAGGCCGCGCTGCTTGGCATCTGCCGCCAGGTCGCACGGGAGGGGATGGCCGCCGGGATCCGGGCCAACCTGGTCGTCCCGAGCCTGGTCGACACGCCGCTCGGACGGGACGCTTCGCGCGGGAATCCTGACCGGACTGCCCGTCGGCTGCCGTTCGGGCGGCAGGCGACCGCCTGGGAGGTGGCCTACGCCACGATCTGGCTGCTCTCGAACGAGGCCAGCTACGTCAACGCCCACCCGCTGGTTCTAGATGGCGGGGCCACCAGCTTCGGCTGACCCGGCGGCCGCCGCGCCGGTAGCCTCCGCCGGGCTTGGCCGGTCGGCTCAGGTCGTCTGCCTGATCATCGAGACGAGTGCCGTCGTTGGCGAGACCACGGCGTCGATGCCCCAGGACGCGTCGAAGAGCGGCTCGTTCGCCGGGTCGTTGACGCAGGCGATGACCCGCGGCACATTGAAGTGCTTCTTGGCGAGCAGCGAGATAACGAGGTTGTCTTCGTCATACCGCGTGCAGGCGACGATCACGTCTGCTCGCAGTGCTCCGGCGGCCTCGAGCGTCGACGGCACCGCCGCGTCGCCTAGCACCGTGTGCAGTCCGGCTTTCGCCAGTGCGGCCTCGCGACCGGTGTCGGTCTCGATAACCGTCACCTGCTCCCCGGTCCGCTGCAGCGCTCCGGCCACCTGTTCCGGCAGGCCGACGCCGCCGATCACGATGATTCGCATCACGTCCACCTGCCGTCGAGAAAGCTTCGCAATCGGCTAAGCGAACCTGCGGCGACGATGAAGGAAAGGACGTCACCACCCTGCAGCGGCGTGGACTGCTCGGGGATTCTCGAATGCCCGGCCCGGCTGAGCTCGACGACCCCGATCTCGCCGGGAACGTTGAGCTCGCCGGCTTGCCGGCCGGCCAGGTAATCAGGAATCGTCGATCGGACCAGCAGCGTCTCGCCGTTGCCGAAGGTCTGGTGTGGTTCGAGTGTCTGATGGTGCAGCAACTGGATCACCCGGTTGACGGTGGTCTGCACGGACCCGACGGTGGCTATGCCGAACTCGCTGTAGACGGGTGCGCGGGCGGGATCGTGCAGGCGAGCGATGACCCGAGGTACCCGGTAGACGTCACGGGCCACCCGGGCGGCGACGATGTTGGCACTGTCGTTCGGCGTGAGGGCGACGAACGCTTCGGCGTGCTCGATGCCTGCCTCCTCGAGCACCTGCGGGGTGATGCCGTTCCCCCGCAGGAAGCGGCCGCCGAATCCGGTCGGCAGTCTGCTCCTCGTGGTCTCGTCCACGTCGATGACGGTGATCTGGTCGCCTTCGGCGGCGAACCTGGTCGCGAGCGCCCGGCCGGTCCTGCCGCATCCCATGATCACGACTTGCATGGCTCCTCCTGCTGGGGTAACACGCGGTCCGGCGGACGGGTCCGATCCTGGCTGGCGTCACTGGTACGGTGTCTGGCGCGCAGGATCGCCTTGCGGGTCTCTTCAGCGCCGAGCAAGAAGGCCCCCATCGCGATCAGCACGAGCCAGTCGCTCAGCCGCAACGGCGCCGTATTGAATACCGACTGCAGCACCGGTACGTAGCTGACGCACGAGACGAACGCGATACCGAAGAGGCCGGCGAACACGAGCGGCTTGTTGGAGAAGATACCGACCCGCACGATGCTCTGCTCCTCGGTGCGCACGGCGAAGCTGTTGAAGAACTGGCTGACGACAATCCCGGCCTGGGTCATGGTGAGCGCTTCCCGGTAAATGGGGTTGCTCGCGGTGAACGCGCTGAACGGAATGTGCGCGGTGTGGATGCGCCAGAAGAAGGCGGCCACGACCCCGGCTGACTGGATCGAGCCGAGAAAGCAGAATCGCCGCACCACCGCCCAGTTGAAGAGGTGCTCGCTCGGTGGTCTCGGCGGACGAGACATAGTTCCTGGCTCGGTGCGTTCGGTGCCCAGAGCCAGGGCCGGCATGACATCCGAGCCGAGGTCGATCGCGAGGACCTGAAGCGCGCTCAGCGGGACCAGCGGGAACCCGACGAAGACCGCGGCGAGAATCGGCGCGAGCTCCGCCAGGTTGTGACTGAACAGGTAGATCAGGAACTTTCGGATGTTCCGGTAAACGGTGCGGCCAAGCTCGACGGCCGCTGCGATCGAGGCGAACGAGTCATCGAGCAGGATCATGACCGAGGCGGCCCGCGCGACGTCGGTGCCGCCCTCGCCCATGGACACCCCGATGCTGGCGCGCTTGAGCGCCGGGGCGTCGTTGACCCCGTCGCCGGTGACGGCGACCACCTCGCCGCGGTTTTCGAGCGCGGCGACGATCCGCATCTTGTGCTCCGGCTTGGCCCGGGCGAAGAGCAGCTGTTCGGTTTCAAGCGTGGCGCTGCCGAGATCGTCATCGCTCATCGCGTCGAGCTCGCTGCCGCTGAGGATCCGTACCGGGCCGTCGTGGATGATGCCCACCCGCCGGGCGATGGCCTCAGCGGTGAGGCCGTAGTCGCCGGTGATCATGTAGATCAGGATGCCTGCTCCCCGGCAGGCGGCGACGGCGTCGACGACCTCGGGTCTCGGCGGGTCAGACATGGCTACCAGGCCGAGCAGCGTGAGTTCGCGTTCGGCATCGGTTACCGCCGGGTGATCGGTCGCCAGCTCTCGCCGCGCGACCGCGAGCACGCGCAGCCCCTGAGCTGCCATCACGTCGTTGGCCTTGGTTATCTGCTGCCGTGCGCTGTCGTCGAGGTCGACGTCCTGACCTTGCCAGCGCACCGATGCGCAGCGCTCGAGCACCGCCTGGGGTGATCCTTTGACGCACGCCTCGAAGGCGGAGTCACCGAGCTGGTGAACGGTGCTCATCATCTTCCGGTCGGCGTCGAAGGGGAAGGTGGCGATCCGTGGCGCGCGTTCCGCCTCGGCCGCCAGGTCAACTCCGGCCTTGGCAGCGGCGACCAGCAGCGCGCCTTCGGTGGTGTCACCCAGCACTCTCCAGCCCAGGCGCCGCTCAGGGTCAGGTCGCAGCAGCCGGGCGTCAGAGCACAGACCGCCGGTCCTCAGCACGTCGGCGACGCCATCAGCTTCCTCGACCTCTCCTTCTGGTGCGTAGCCCACGCCGGTCACGTGATGCTCCCGGCCGGACTCCCAGACGATCTGCACCGTCATCTCGGCCTTGGTCAATGTCCCGGTCTTGTCGGTGCAGATGACGGTTGTCGATCCGAGAGCCTCGACTGCCGTGAGGCGCTTGATCAGTGCGTTGCGGCGGGCCATCCGCCGGACCGCCACGGCGAGCGAAACGGACATCGTGGCCGGCAGTCCCTCAGGCACCAGCGCCACCATCACGCCGAGCGCGAATACGAACGACCCGACCACTGAACTGCTGACCCGGCCCGGATGGCGAACAGGGCGGCTCCGGCCGCGATCGCGACCACGGCTACTCGCCGCGCCATCACCGTCACTTCGCGCTGCAGCGGGCTGTCTTCCTGCGGCATCTCGGCCGTGAGCCGGTAGATGCGCCCGAACTCGGTAGCCAGCCCAGTGGCGAACACGACTGCTCTGCCACTGCCATTGACGACCGATGTGCCCATGAAGATGCAGTTGCGTGCGTCGCTAGGCTGGGTCTCCGGCACCGCATCGGAGATCCTGGGCGTGGGGCGGCTCTCTCCGGTGAGCGCCGCCATCTCGACCAGCAGGTCGTGCGCGTCGATCAGTCGGCAATCTGCCGAGATGGCATCTCCCGCGTCCAGGACGACGAGATCCCCGGGCACCAGGTCGATGGCGGCGATCTCGGTGAGCTCGCCGTCCCTGATGACGCGCGCCGTAGACGGCACCATGGCCTGCAGCGCCTCGGCCGTGCGCTCCGCCGCGTGCTCCTGGGCGAAACCGATCACCGCGTTCAGCAGCACCACGCCTAGGATCCCGATCGCAAGCTCGAGATCCGCGGCGTCCCTTGGCGTGCTGAGGGCATAAGCGAGAAAGGTGATCCCGGCCGCGACCATCAGCACGACGGCGAACATATTGGAGAACTGCGACCCGAACTCGGCCAGGACCGACCGGCGCCGCGCGGCTGGAAGCTGGTTAGGACCCACCTGCGCTCGTCGCGCGGCCGCCTCGTCCGCCGACAGGCCACGTGGCGAGCTCTTCAGCTCGGCAAGGACCTCCCGTGCCTCCAGCGACGGCACGACCATCTTTGAATGCTCTCGCATCTGCGGCCGAACCGGCAGTCGCGGGGCTGGTCCGCTTATCCGGCGCGGGTTCCGTTAGGCACCGGCTTCTCCCGCGGTCATTGCACTCATCGTCGCTGGGCACGGCGCTGCCCGCCGCGACCGCCATCGGCATCTTCGGCTCGATGTCCCTCGTCGTCCCGCAGACCGCCGTGCAGCGCGTTGTTCCTGACGCCATCCTCGGCCGGATAACCGCGATCTTCCTGACTGGCGAGGCCGT
>JGI12270J11330_10000495_pt1 | contig 30364 bp, 29 predicted proteins | sample PeaSoiMetSII2010_FD_11330 | JGI IMG/M metagenome (IMG submission 11330)
GGGGAGCCGATGTACTTCCCGCCCTGCGGCTCGGCAAGCACCTCGCTGGTCAGGTACAGATACAGCGGCCGGGTCTCGACGAAGACCGGCAGGCCGCGCCCCCGCCCGCGGCGGGCTGCCTGGAGCGCGGACCGGGACGACAGGTGGACGATATAGATCGGCGACCCGGTGGCCTCGCAGATCGCCACTGCCCGCTCGACGGCGGCCCGCTCGGCCAGCACCGGCCGGCTGGCCGCCCAGTCGGCCAGACCGCCGCGCCCGGCCGCAAGCAGCTGCTCGCCAGCGAATCGGACCAGCGCGCCGTCCTCACAGTGGATCAGCGTCAGCATCCCGAGCTGCCCGGCACTCCTGACGGCCTCGATCATCTCGGCGGTGCGCGTCTCGAACTCACTGGAGGTCATGAACAGCTTCAGGCTCGTGTGCCCGGCGGCCGCCAGCAGCGGCAGCTCGGCCAGGGCGCCGGACGACGGTTCGGCCATGACCGGATGCAGCACATAGTCAACGGCAGCGGCGTTCTTGGCGGCAGCCAAGTCGCGGGCGACGGCGTCGCGGAGCGACTGATCTCCCGCGGGAAAAGTCATGTTGCCGATCGAGGTGACGCCGCCGGCGATGGCGGCAGCCGAGCCGCTGGCGAAGTCGTCCACCCAGTCGGGGACACCCGGCTGCGGCGGCTCCGCCGATGACAGGTGGACGTGCATGTCCAGCCCGCCGGGCAGGACCAGAGCGCCGGTCGCGTCGATCTCCCGCCGACCGCGCAGCGAGCCGCCGATCTGGCTGATCCTGCCCTGGCTGATCCCCAGGTCGCAGTCGGCCGAGCTGCCCGCGGTCACCACAGTGCCGCCGCGGACCACCAGATCGCATTCCGAGTCAGGAACTTCACTCACCTCCGTGTCAGGCGTCCAGCGGCAGGTCCCTGATCATCTGTATGACCTCGTCCCGCCCGTAGCCCTGCCGGCTGGCGAACTGGATCAGGCTTCTGACCTGGCTGAGGACCGCGCCACGCTGCGGCGTGCCGGCCACTGTAATGCCACGCCCACGACGAAATTCAAGCAAACCTTCGTCCCGAAGCACGTGCAGGGCACGCAGCACCGTGTTCTTGTTCACGCCGAGCACGGCGGCTAGGTCCTTGGCCAAGGGGAGCCGCTCACCCGGGCCGGCCTCGCCCTCGGCGATGGCGCGGCGGATCTGCGCCGCCACCTGATCATGCAGCGGCAGCGGACCCGCCCGGTCAATGTTGACATCTAACATGGTACTAGCAATAGTAGATCCATGATGAACGTGCGGCAAGACCGGACCGTTGGCAGCGTGGCCGCACCTTCCGGCCTTGACGCTAGCGCCGCCGGCCAGATCGAGGTGGCAGCGGCGGCAGGTTCAGGAAGCTCGCCACCACGTCGGGCCCGGCCGTTGACGCTCGGGTCTGCTGGTAGGGCTGGCTGGTCACTCCGTACAGGACGAGCCCCATGGTGAGCGTGGTAGCGGCGGCAGCTCGGCGGCCCGGCGGCGGGCCGCCCGCGGCGAGGTCCCGGCCAGCAGCGCGGGCAGCTCGACGTTCTCGGCCGCGGTCAGCTCGTCCATCAGGTGGAAGGCCTGGAACACGAACCCAACCCCGCGGGCGCGCAGCACCGATGCCGTGGCGCTGCCGGTGTCGCTCATATCGCGCCTCCCTGGCCGGTCCAATGCCGCTCGCATGCCTCCAGCCAGCGAAGGTCGGCCTGCAGCCGGAGCACGATCAGACGCCGGGGCTAGGTGCGCGCCGTGCCCTGGCTCTCGAACGTCATGGCGCGCTGCAGCGCCGCAGCCCGGTGCTCCGCGGAGATCTCCACCGGGCCGCCCAGCCCGGCAGCGTTGATGCCCGCCTGCGCGGCCTCCTCCACGACTCCGCCAACCAAGATGGCTAGCTCCGGGTTGCGGTGGAACACCAGCACACCGTGGTTCGCGAGCAGCACCGCGGGAACGCCCGGAAGGATCGCAGCCCGGATGTTGGCCACCGCCTGGTCGGACCCGCGCGGTCCGTAGGCGGCCACTGGCACCCCGGATGCGAGGCCGAACATCGCCAGCGCCTCCACCCAGCATCCGATCGGGCGGCGGGCAACGGCGTAGGCGGTGGCATACGGCGAGTGCGTATGCAGGACGCAGCCGACATCGGGGTGATCGACGTACAGGGCAGTGTGCATGGCGACCACGGCGCCCTGGATCGGCGGCAGCTCGCCCTCAAGAAGCGTTCCGTCCAAGCCGACCCGCACGACAGCCGATGACGGGTGATTCCGCAGCGACGGGCCAGCCGTGAAGTACATCTCGGCTGCCGCTGGGACGCGAACGCTCACGTTGCCGTGCCCGTTCGCTGAGATCGCCCCGCTGGCGACCACCCGCTGAGCGACATCCACTACTTGGTCCACCAAGTCCTTGTCCACGACAGATCCCCCCTCGCCGCTGCGGCCGGCTGGCACCGCCGCGCCTATCCCGGTCACGTCAATGGACCCAAGGTAGCGCTGAGCGCCTAAGGTCGAGCTGTGCGGACCGTCCCCAGATTAGTTACGCTCGCAGCGCGGATGGTGTGAACCTGGCCATTACCGTCGCCGACGACGGCCGGGCCGCCTGATGCGGGCGATCATGGACTACTTCGCCGGACCAGGACCTGCGGTGAACCGGGCCGCCGGGACAGCCGCCACCATGCAGAAGATCATCGAGCTGCGGCAGGCCAAGGCAGACATCGCGGCCTGACGATCAATGCGGCCATGGTGGGTGCGGCAGCTGCGATCCGGCGCCGTCACCCAGGCGGCCCCGGATCGCCCCGCGATAGGCGGCAACGCACACCTCGGCGTTGAATGCGGGTCAGATACGCGGCGTTTTGAGAGGTTTTATCATCTTATGTTTAATACGGCGGACAGTATACCCTGATTCCGTGCCCGGAATAGGCAAGGCCATTGGCTTGCTCACCGTCGTCTCGCTGGGTGCGGGCATGCTTGCCGCAGCCACCGCGCTGCCGATCGTCGGAGTAGCGGGGATCGCCAACCGCGACGCCGCCAAGATCTTCGACGACCTGCCGGTGGCCGGTCTGGGGCAGCTGCCCGAGCGGTCCGAACTGGTGGACGCGAACGGCCATCTGATCGCCTACTTCTACCCGCGCGACATCTACCGGGTTCCGGTTACCTATGACCAGATCGCGCCGACGATGCGCAACGCCACGGTTGCGATCGAGGACTCGCGGTTCTATCAGCACGGCGCGTTCGACTTGCGCGGCACTGCGCGCGCGCTGATCAGCACGTTGTCGGGCCACCAGGTGCAGGGCGGCTCGACCCTGGCACAGCAGTATGTCAAGAACGCGTGCATCCTGACGGCAAGCACACCTAAGCAGACCGCCGCCTGCACCGCCGAGACCGTGACCAGAAAGCTGCGCGAACTGCGGATCGCCGCCAACGTCTTGCACGAGATGAACAGGCATCAATTGCTTGCCGCCTACTTGAATTCGGCCTACTTCGAGAACCAGACTTACGGCATTCAGGTGGCTTCCCAGTTCTACTTCTCGACCTCGGCCAGCAATCTGACCCTGACCCAGGCGGCCCTGCTGGCCGGACTAGTGGAAAACCCGGTGGCGTTCGACCCGCTGCTGCACCCGAAAGAGTCGCTGAACCGGCGCAACGTGGTACTGACCAAGATGGCACAACTCCGATATATCACCCAGACGCAGGCAGCGCGGGCCGAGAACGAGCCGATGGGGCTGCATATTTCACCCGTCCCACTGCAGACCGGCTGCATCAGCCCGGCCGTCGCAAAGGCAGCGTTCTTCTGCGACTACGTGCTCTCGGTCCTGCGACAGGATCCGGCTTACGCCAAGGTCTGGTCGGCGATGAACTTCAGCGGCGGCATGACGATCTACACCACGTTGGACGCCAAGGACCAGCGCGCCGCCGACCAGGCCGTCAACTTTGTCGTACCGGCCAAGTCTCACTATTACAACCCTGGTCACAATGTGGACACCGAGGTGCTGATCCAGCCGGGCACCGGCTACATCCGGGCGATCGCGGTCGACCGGACGTACGGCTACAGTGCCGGCCAGACCACCGTCGACTACGCCGTGAACACCAGGTACGGCGCGAGCGCCGGCGTGCAGACCGGCTCGTCATCGAAGATCTTCACCCTGGTGACCGCACTTGAGCAGGGCAAGCCGTTCGGCTATCACCTGAGGGTAACCTCGCCGACGGTGGTCGGCCCCTACTTCAACTGCCAAGGCGGCTACGTCAAGCCCTTCCCGGTCATCAACGCCGAGGGGCCTCAGGGGGCGCGGACCTACACGATCTACAACGGGACGACGGGCTCGATCAACGCGTTCTACGCCACGCTTGAGCAGCGGGTCGGGCTCTGCAATGTGGTCAGGACCGCCGTCAGCCTAGGGATGACCCGAGCCGACGGCACCTCGCTGCTGCGCCGCGACCCTTACCTGCCTGCCGACAACAACCTGCCCGTCGACAACTACCCATCCTTCACGCTCGGCTCGATCTACGTGTCCCCGATGAGCATGGCCGCGGCTTACGCGACACTGGCCGCGCGCGGGACTTATTGCAAGCCGACCGCGATCACGGCCATCACCGACAGCAACGGCAGGCAACTCCCAGTCGAGTCGGCCCGCTGCCACCGGGTCATGTCCTCCGGTGTTGCCGACGCCGCCAATTTCGTCCTGCAGGGTGTAATTGACAACGGCGGCACTGCGTACAACCGGGGCATCGGAATCCCAGCCGCGGCGAAGACCGGCACCGCCAACGACGGTTACTACGCGGCCTTCGCCGGCTATACCCCGCGCCTGGCCGCCTATGTATCGGTCTTCAACCCGCTGCACCCGACCGGAACCGGGAAGATGGTCTACCCCAGGGCCGACTACCGCGAGGTAGACGGTTCGCTCAATACACCCGATCAGATGTACGGCGACAACGCCCCGGGCGCGACCTGGCAGCTGACGTTCCTCAGCCTGCACCTTCGGGCGAAGTCGTTCATCTACCCGCCGACCTACCCGTTCTTCGACCTGCCGCTCATCTACACGCCACCGCCGAAGAAACACAAGCCCACGCCCACGCCTACCCCCACGCCAACACTTACCACCACGCCGACAGCCTCGCCCACGCCGTAGCCCACCGGGGCGCCTCAGGCACTGACCTCCTGGTTGCTGCCAGCCGAAGCCGGGCGACCGCGCCAGGATCGGTAACTGGCCTGCTCAGGCTGGCCCGCATCGTCTGCGTTATGCATGAAGAAACTCTGACCACGAGGGACCGCCACGCCCTGGAAAGCTGACGTTTCACTCGTCCGATGCCGGCTGACCGAGCCATCGGTCGAACCACGCTCGGGTGCGCCGGAGCAGGTCAATCTGGTGATTGCGCTCCATGATCGAGTGTCCTTCCCGTGGGTACACGACGAGCTCGTGTTCGACCCCGTACCGGCACAGCGCGCGGTGGAAGTAGGTTGACTGGCCGACTGGCACGTTGGTGTCGTCCTGGCCGTGCAGGATCAGGACTGGGGTACGGACCTGCGAAGCGTGGGAGATCGGGCTGAGCTGGTGGTGTCGGTGCGGGCCGGTGCTTTCCCAGCCGCAGCTGCCGCCGAGGCCCGCCTCCTGGGTGCCCAGCTCGCCGACGCCGACCTGCATACCCCAGTCGCTGATCCCGGCGCCCATCAGCGCGGCTTTGAATCGGCCGGCCTGCCCCACCGCCCACGCGGCCATGAAGCCGCCGTGGCTCCATCCGCCGATCCCGAGCCGTTCCGGATCCGCGACCCCGGCGGCGATCAGCAGGTCGATTCCGCTGAGGATGTCGGTCCACTCGTCCGTGCCGACCGCGCCTGCCACCATGGCCGCGAATTCGTGACCATGTCCCCGGCTGCCGCGCGGGTTGGGCAGAAAGACGGCGTAGCCTCCGGTCGCGAGCCATTGCCCTGAAGGGCACCAGCCGAGCATGAACTCGTCGGCGTGCCGGTCGTAAGGTCCGCCGTGCACCAAGGTGATGAGCGGGAACGGGCCGTCCTGACGGCTCATGCCCGCCGGCCGGATCAGTATCCCGTCGAGTTCCAGCCCGTCGGAAGCGGTGTAGGACAGGCGTTCCTGAGTCCCCCAGCTGATCAGGCGCAGCTCCGGCCGGGTGTCGCTGAGCCGAGCGAGCTGACCGCCCGGCGGTCCGGCATGGATGTCCTTCGGCTGGTAGGCGGTGCTCGCCCGCGCGGCGATCATCTCACCGGAGCTGCTCGCGGTGAGCGCATCGACCCCGCCCTGCATGGTGGACACGCGGCGGAACCGCAGCGCGGCCGGGTCGAGCCGGTACAGCGCGGTGTCCAGCCCGTCGGCGAACAGCGCCAGCGGCGGCCCGTCGGCGACCTGCACCAGTTCGGCCGGGCAGACGGCCATGCCCGCGGTCAGGTTGCGGTGCTCCCCCGCCGGACCGGCCGCGGCTACGGTGACGTCGAACACGGCGACCAGCCGACCGTCCGCGAGCGGGAGATGGTCAAAGATCCCGGCTCGCCAGCTGATCAGCGCCACGGCGTCCCCGCCATCGGGGCGGATCCGGTGCAGTTCCTGGTCCGACGCGTAGCAGAGCGAAGCCGAATCCGGAGCCCACCGCGGCATGCGATCCCACGTCATCCCGGCGGTCAGCCTCGCCGGAGGTGAGCTCGCGTCAGCGGGAGCAACCCACAGCGCGCTGAGCCGACGCTCCCGCACACCGACCGTGGTGACTTCGTAGGCGACCCAGCGGCCATCCGGCGAGATGGCTGGATCTTGCGGAATGGCGCTGTCTACCACCAGCTCCGCAGACAGCTCCAGTGCGACCTCGCTCATTCGCTAGCAGGCGGCAGCGGAACGCCGGCCTTGACCAAGTCCGGGAGGTTCTCGTGATGCTCCACCGTTATGATCGCGAGCGGATTGACACCAGCCATCGCAGGCAAGACGTGATTGAGTACCTGCTCGGCAGTCGCCCGAAACCTATTCCCGCGCATAGACACCTTGAGCCAGCCGTCCTCATCGCGGTAGTAGCGCTCAGTGGCGCCCGATTTGGCCGAGCTAATCGAGATCAGGTAGGTATCGTTCGTCAGTCTCATGTCTCGTCCCTCCCTCGCCGTAGTCACCAGGTTAGGCAGGGGGCGACTACCAGCCGGTCAGCCAAGTGCGCCTGGCGACCGGACCCGGCTCGCGAACAACCGACGCCAGCCCGCCTGTGCCGGACGCCTGCGGGTCGGCGGAGGCTGACCGGCTGGGATTGCCGATTCACGGCAGCGAGACGGGGCGGCCGGGCTGGCTCATCGTGCCGGGCGGGCAGTACCAGGTCATGATCTCGACGACGAGCCGTCCGGCGCGGACAGCCGGGTCATCCTCGGCGAGCTGCCGCGACTGGGCGAGGGAGCCGGTCCGGTAGAACGTCAGCCCGCGCAGGCAAGGGTCGGGCTGGTCGCTGACCGGGCCGTTGGTCACGATCTGGCCGGTCTCGCGCAGCCTGGCGTGATAAGCCAGGTGCTCATCCTGGATCCGCTGCAGGCCATCGTCGGCGTAGGCCGGCGCGTTCTCCGGCCTACGCAACAGCACAAGCTCGAACGCTTCAAGGTCCACACGCCATTGTGACATTGAAAGCATCGGCAGGCCGCTCCCGTCGGCTGCGAGCTCCCTAGGCCCTATGCGCGGTCCCCTGCTAGCTTGGCCCCGCGAAGTGCACCGAATGGTCTGCTTGGGCAGCCGCGTCGGCCGGGCGGGGCGGTCCGGCGGTGATGTCGGCAGCGCGGTCAGGGTGTCGGCTCGTAAGCAACTCCTACGCGCTGAAATCCCGACCTGACCGTGGCCGCGACTGCCGGTGCTCCGTCCTCTTGCACCAGCCCGATCTGTGCGGCTGCGTCCGTCAGCGCCTGCCCGGCGGCGCCCGCATCAAGGTCCCCGTCGGCTACCAGCTCGCCAACCCGCAGGCTTGCCCAGAACAGCAGCCGGTTCCGTTCACCCCGTTGCGCGGCGAGAAGGTACCCGATAATCCCGTGGAGCCTGGCCCGCGTGCCCGCGCCGCCATGGCCGGTCACGGCGCCGGGCGCCGGTACCAGGGGCGGCCCGGCCAGTTCGGCGATCCACCGGGGGATGAACGGCAACTCGGCCGGCTCCGAGCAAACCACATACCCAGGCGAACCCGGGCAGGTGCCGCGCGTCCGCAATTCGACGGCACGGCAGCGCACCAGCGGGCCAATGCGCACCGGGTAACCGGGATCGGTCCGGTACCACAAGTGCCACCCGGGAAGGTGTCCGCTGGCCGGGTGACCCGGCGTGCGCACCGACACGGTGCCGGACAGGTCCAGCAACCTGCCGGCCTCAACCGCCCGGTCGCTCAGCCAGCGCAACGCGTCGACCAGCGGCGTGCCGTCCACCGCCGCGGGGGTATCGATGTCGACCAGGATCAGGTCGCCATGGCAGAGCAGTTCGCCACCACGGCGGCGGATATGAGCGTCAATGCCGGGCGTCCAGCGAAGGCCCCGCCGCCCAGTGAGCTGGTAAACGTTGCGTTGCGCTGGGTACTCGGGCACCGGCAGGCCCGCAGCCCTGAACGCGCCTGAAGTGACCCTGGCCGGCTCACGCCGATCAGGTGCCTGCCTGGGCACGAACATAGCGCCGCGCAGCACCGCTGGCACCACGTAGCCTAGGGCGTTCATGCTCCCGCTCCGCATCCTGCTGGCCACGGCAGGTGCGCCCGCATCAACCCGTGCAGCAACGCTGGGGGCCCACCGGCTCAGCGTTGCGGGTAGCCACCGCTGGGTCCCACAACTCGAATCCGTCCAGTTCCGCGTCTGTTTCAACTGACATCGCCTCGTCCGGCATGTCCATAGCAGTATCACCTTATTTGTCGGAAGTTACACGGCTGAAATGGCGTCCGGTTCGGGTCTATGTCGCCGGAGAATGCGGCGCAGCGGCGGCGATTATCTTCTCTGGCGAGAAATGCTGGTTCATCGGGGAGCGTGGCATTCCTGGCCGGCGGCCGTTCGCCCGGTCAGTCCGTGCCGAGCGGGCGCCGTGGGGCTCGCGTTCCGGTGCGTTCTCAGATCCTGATCATGCGTGCCGGGCTAGCATGTGGCCTCATGCGACACAGGCGCCGCTTCGGCGTTTTCCTCGCCGGGCTTGCCGCTGCCGGCGGCCTGGCAGCGGTGATCACGGTGGGCGCCGCGGCCGGCACTGCGGCCGTTCCGCACAAGCCGCGTGCCCTTACAGCGCACCCGCACGCACGACCTGCCCTGACAGCCCACCTGCACGCACGGCCCGCCGGTGCGACGCACCCGCACGCACGGCCTGCCCTGGCAGCGCACCCGCGCGTCCGGCCTGGCTTCGGCAATCCGTACGGGCACGCCTACGTTCCCCCGGCCGGCCGCGCCGTCAGCACCAGCCATCCGGACCATGTCATCGGCCACGGCACCCCGGCCAGCTGCACCTCCGGCGCCGTGGTCCGGGCCGTCGCCCAGGGCGGCATTATCACCTTCAACTGCGGTCCGAAGCCGGTCACGATCACGATGACCGCGACGGCGAAGGTCGTGAACACCAGCCACCGGATCGTGCTGGACGGCGGTGGGAGGGTCACCCTCAGCGGCGGCGGCAAGCGCCGGATCCTGTACATGAACACCTGCGACCCGAAGCAGAAGCTGACCACCAGTGACTGCTGGGAACAGAAGTGGCCGCAGCTCATCGTGCAGAACATCACCTTCGAAGACGCCTACTCCCCCGTCCGGCAGACCAGCACATCGAACTACGGCGGAGGCGCCATCTTCGATCAGGGCGGCCAGCTCAAGGTGGTTAACTCCGGGTTCTTCGGCAACCGGTGCTACCGCGACGGCCCCGACCTCGGCGGCGCGGCGATCCGCGCCTACGGCATGTACATGGCCAACCCCGTCTACATCACCAGCGATACCTTCCACGGCAACAGCTGCTCCAACGGCGCCGCGCTGAGCGGCCTGTACGCGAACTTCGACGTCATCAACAGCCTGATGACATCCAACAAGGCGATCGGCTGGGGCGCCAATCCCGCCAGCCCCGGCACCCCAGGAGGCGGCAGCGGCGGCGCCATCTACACCGACGGCGACCACTACAACCTGATCATCGACGGCACCGTCATTCGCAACAACAGCGCCCGCGAAGGCGGCGGAGCCATCTTCTTCGTCGTCAACGCCGGCGGCGGAACCCTGACAATCGAGTACTCCACCTTGCACCATAACCCCAGCGGACAATTCCAGAACGCCCCCGGCATCTTCGATAGCGTCAACGGTCACGACGTCCAGCCAGTCGTGATCCACTCCGCAATCAGCTAGACCGCAGGCCCGGCACCCGGCACCCGCCGCCCGGCAATCTCCTTGGCATTCGCCCTGAGGTGTTGTTCGGACAGCAGCTACGTACGCGGGCTGCGGATTCGACTGCTCGGAGACCGCGTCCTTCAGGACGTCGCTTGGAAGGTCGCCGACCAACTCGGGTGGTCCGACACCTGCCGAGTACGTCGCTCTGCGCTCAGCGCTGCAACCCGTCCCATGACCACCGCGGAATGCTCAGGCCCTCGGGAACCTCGTCAGCAGACTCGTGGTAGCGCGACATGGTCGTCGTGGTCGCCCAGGCGAAGTAGTCGTGCAGTACCTGCCACAGCGGGCCGGCCGGGTCGAGCCCGACGTCGAGCATCGCCTGGTCGAAACACGCGATCGCCCGGCGGTCCATCTCGCCGTGCTGGCCGTTCCCGCTGTGGATCCGCACGACCGAGGACTCATCTCCATAGCTGCCGGAATAAGCGGCAGGGCCGCCGACAGCCTCGGCCCAGTACGCGGCAAGCCGCTCGCTGTGCCGCGGATGGAATCCGTGGCTGAACGCGTGGCTGACGATCTCGTCGGCCATCACCCGGCAGTGCCACGCCTCGGCCAGACGCAGCATGCCCGCGCCGCCGCCCGCGGCCTCACACACGCTCTGCATCCCCCCACCATGCCACGGCGCACCCGGGGCGCCACAAGCTCAGGACCGGATCCTGCCCGTGCCGTCCGCCCTGGGCACCTGCGGAACCGGCCCGGGCGCCGGCACCACGGGCCAGAGCATCGGGCAGATCAACCACCGGCCCGAACACACGCGCATGCCGTGTGCCGGATCAGCTGCTGGCTATCGCAGCGCGGCTTGGAGTTCGGCGCGGTGGCGGGCGACCCAGTGGTGCTGCTGACGTACCGGCTCGGCTGCACCTGTGGCGTGCAGGCGGGTCATGGCCGGATCGCCGGCTGCCGCGCCGACCTGTATGCCGCGCCAGCAGCGATCCTGCCACCACAAGATCGTGTCGATCACCGCGCTGCGGTCGGCCAGCGGCCAGCTGTCGGGCCGGTCCGGTCCCGCGTTGCAGAGTGACTTTCGTCCCTACCAGCGGGCTGGCGACGGGTGTTCGATGAGGAGAACTCTTTAATCGGAAGGCCAGGGGTGTTGTGCCTGGGCGACTGGTGTCTGCGCAGTTCGTGGGCGGGGTGGATGTGCTCGTCCAGGACGACGACGGGCTGGGTGACGCGCAGGCGAACCTGGCGCTGGAGGAGGCCCTGGTCCGGGCGGTGCCGTGCCGTCCGGTGCTGCGGGTATGGCAGAACGGGGCCTGTGTTGTCATCGGCCGGGGGCAGCGGGTGTTGCGTGAGGTGAATGTGGCGGCCTGCGCTGCCGGCGGGGTGCCTGTGCTGCGGCGGGCGAGCGGCGGCGGAGCTGTCTATCACGACGCGGGCAATCTGAACATCAGCCTGGCGGTGCCCGGGTGGGAGCCGGGCCTGGCCGGTGAGCTGGCGGCGCTGGTGGGCGGTGTGATCGGGCGGCTGGGGCTGCGGTCGCGGATCGGCGGGCGCGGTGTGTTCGTCGGCCCCGCTAAGGTGTCCGGCCTGGCCAGCCAGGTGACCCGGGGCGGCACGCTGGCCCATGCCACGCTGCTGGTGACCACGCCAGCCGAGCGGGTGCAGGCGTATCTTGCACCGGCATCGCCGGACCGGCGCCCCCTGGATTCGCACAGGTCACCGGCACTGCCGTTGTGCGCTCACGACCCGGCGCTGGACATTGCGGCATGCTGGCGGGCGGTGCTGGCCGAGGCGGCATCGCGGTACGGGCGGCTGGCACCGCGGGCCCCGCGTCCGGCTGAGCTCCGGTGGCAGGCGCGGCTGCTCGCCGAGCGCTACCGACTTGACTCATGGCATCGAAGCGGCCTGCTGAAGGAGGCATCGTGGACGACAAGACCCGTCTTGAGCTCTACCGGGTGATGGTGCTCAGCCGTACTTATGAGGAAGCCATTCTCCGCGAGTACCATGCGGACAAGAAGCCAGCGTTCGACATCGGGGCGGGGCTGGTCCCGGGGGAGATGCACCTGTCGGCCGGGCAGGAGCCGGCTGCTGCGGGCGTTTGCGCGCACCTGCGGCGCGATGATGCGGTCACCGCGACGCACCGGCCCCACCACATCGCGATCGCGCACGGCGTGGACCTGGACAAGATGACGGCCGAGATCTTCGGTCGTGAGACCGGGCTGGGCCGGGGGCGGGGCGGGCACATGCACCTGTTCGATCCGCAGACCCATTTCTCGTGCTCGGGCATTGTCGCCGAGGGGCTGCCGCCCGCGACCGGGCAGGCGTTCGCGTTCCAGCGGCAGGGGAGCGATCGGGTGGCGGTCGCGTTCACCGGCGAGGGGGCGGCGAACCAGGGCGCATTCCACGAGTCACTGAACCTGGCGGCGCTGTGGAACCTGCCCGTGGTCTTCGTGATCGAGGACAACGAGTGGGCGATCTCGGTGCCCCGGGGGGCGTCCACGGCGATCGGCTCGAACGCGGACCGGGCTGCCGCCTACGGCATCCCCGGCCAGCGGATTGAGGACAACGATGTCGAGGCGGTGTACACGGCGGCTGGTGACGCAGTGGCGCGGGCCAGGGCCGGCGAGGGGCCGACCCTGATTGAGGTGCATACCGTGCGGCTGTGGGGCCACTTCGAGGGCGATGCGCAGGGATACCGCCCCGAGCTGGCCGATGTACCGGGCCGCGATCCGATCCCGGCGTACGAGGCACGGCTGACCGATGCCGGGATCCTCAGCGCGGGCCTGGTCACCAGCATCAAGGACGAGGCGGTGGCCCGGGTGGAGAAGGCCATCGACTTCGCCAAGTCCAGCCCAGTGCCCGCGCCGGAGACGGCGCTTGAGTACGTGTTCGCGTGAAGGGAGCACACAGATGAGCGTTACCGAGTCCGCCACTGCCCCGGCAGAGCCGGCCGTGCGGCGGCTGACCACGGCGCGGGCCATGGTCGAGGGCATCGCGCAGGAGATGGAGCGCGACGCGAGTGTCGTCGTGCTCGGCGAGGACGTCGCCAAATACGGCGGCATCTTCAGTTCCACCGCCGGCCTGCTCGACAAGTTCGGTCCCCAGCGGGTGATCGACACGCCGATCTCGGAGACCGCCTTCATCGGCCTTGGCATCGGCGCCGCGGTCGAGGGGATGCGGCCCGTCGTCGAGCTGATGTTCGTGGACTTCTTCGGCGTGTGCATGGACCAGATCTACAACCACATGGCGAAGATCCATTTCGAGTCCGGCGGCAACGTCCGGGTGCCGATGGTCCTGATGACCGCGACCGGCGGCGGCTACTCCGACGCCGAGCAGCACTCACAATGCCTGTGGGGCACGTTCGCGCACCTGCCGGGCATGAAGGTCGTCGTGCCGAGCAACCCGGCCGACGCCAAAGGGCTGATGATCTCGGCCATCCGTGACGACAACCCGGTCGTGTACATGTTCCATAAGGGCATCATGGGCCTGCCGTGGATGGCGAAGAACGCCCGCTCGATCGCGCCCGTGCCGCCGGAGCCGTATGAGACGCCGATCGGGAAGGCATCCATCGCCCGCGAGGGCAGCGACGCGACCGTGGTCACCGTGTCCCTGTCGGTGCACCACGCCCTGGATGTCGCCGACCAGATGTCCGCCGAGCACGGCGTCGAGCTCGAGGTGATCGACCTGCGCAGCCTGGTGCCGCTGGACCGCGAGGCGGTCCTCGCATCGGTCGCCAAGACCGGCCGCCTGCTAGTCGTCGATGAGGACTACCAGTCGTTCGGCCTGTCCGGCGAGATCGCCGCCACCGTCGCCGAAACCGACCCGGGCATGCTGCGAGCCCCAGTGCGCCGGGTCGCCGTGCCTGACGTGCCGATCCCGTACGCCCGCTCGCTGGAAACCGCAGTGCTGCCGACGCGCGAGCGGATTATGACGGCAGCCCGGGAGCTGGTCCGGGCCTGACTGTGACCGACGTCAGGTTCCCGCAGCTCTCCCAGGAGCAGCCCGACGCCGAGGGCGTGCTCGCCACCTGGTTCGTCGCCGACGGCGACCAGGTGGCGAGCGGGCAACTGCTGGGCGAAGTGATGGTAGAGAAGGTCTCGGGGGAGGTGCTGGCCCCGGCGACCGGGCGAGTACGCCTGCTGGTCGCCGAAGACCAGACAGCCCGGCAAGGCGAGCTGATCGCCCGGGTGGAGTGATCTGGACCGCACCGGGCGACGATGAACCGCCGGAAGCAGCCACCGCAGAGGGGCTGGAAGCCTGAATGCGCGGCAGGAGATCCGCCCGCGCGCGGGTTCGGCGGCCTTTCCCTGCGATCCGGGCTGAGCGGGCACGCTGCCAGCCACGCAGGCACGCAGGCCATCGCGCCACGTCATTCCGCGGGCCGCAGGCCCTGACGGTCCTCGCCGGCAAGAGCGCCATTTTCCACGCGGTGCCGTTCCAGCGCAGGATCACGCCCGCGCCGCCGCCGGCGGCGTATCCGACTGCCCAGGCATCGCGGGCGGATGTGGCTGACGCCGATGGAGATCAACTCAGGCTCGCCGGGGCAGCGCAGCCGGTAGATACCAGCCTCAGCGAGGCGGCAGCAGCAGACCGGCAGAGATAGATGTCGCCGACACGGCGCGGTTCACAGCTTCACTGCCGGGGGGTTGGGGCGGCTTTCGCAGTCGGCGTGCGGCTCGACGAGTTCGACGTACAGAGGCGGTAAGGGCCAGGCAGTCGCGTGCCTGTGATAGTCTCAGAAATGTACAGATAGATAAGTCCCTCTGACTGGGGGGCGTAAATATTTGAACTGCGCAGAACGGCCCCCGAAAGGGAAGGTTCTGTGTCCCGTCGCCCGGACGGCTGAAGGCCAGTCACCAGACAGCCGCCCAGGGCGGAGGGTAACATAGGCTCGGCTTGACCGGGCTATTTTGCTTTCCGGCGGACCTGCCCGATTGACTAGGGCGTGACCACCGCGTACGTCCACCGGATCCCGGCCAGCCCCATGCGCGGGCTGAATAACAGCGTCGCCGATCCTGCGGCCGGTCCCGACGCTGCTGAGCACCAGCCTCACCCCGGAACCTGAATCCCTCCCGATCACAGTCCATGCGGGTGACTGCGCCGTCGGCGGATAGCTGACCTCAAGGTTCTCCCTGGCGGCGACCCGCTTGCAGGACACCTTGCGTCGTGTGCCCGTTTGGTACCGTCACGGGGTGGCACAGTCCCCGAAACGCTCCCCAGGCAAACCCGGGAGGGCCCGGCCAGCCCGGGTCAGTCAGGCGGACGCGCTCCGGCAGACACCAGCCCGGTTCCGCGGCAAGGCCTGGCTGCTGCTGACCGTCGTCCCCTTCGGGTTGACGACCTGGGCGGCGTTCGCCTACATCGGGATCCGCGCGAGGCGGCCCCGGTGGCTGGCCTGGGCGGCGGTTTACGCCGCCCTGCTCGCCGCCTACCTGGTGCTGGACACGACGGCTGGTCAAAGCAACGCCGCTTCTGCAGTCGCGGCGGTGCTGGCCCTGCTGGCCTGGATCGGGGGCGGGATCCACGCCTTCGCGGTCAGCGACGACGCGGCCCGGCGGATCCAGGGCAGGACCGATCCTGCCCTGGACGCCGCCCGCACCCGGATCGAGCGGCGGGCCGAAGGACGGCGGCTTCTGGCCAGACAGCCGGCGCTGGCCAAAGAGATCGGCCTGGGCCGGCCCGACGTTTCCGGGGCAGATGACTACGGCCTGGTGGATGTCAACCACGCCTCCGCAGCGGCGCTGGCCAAGCTGCCCGGCATCACCGATGAGGTGGTGCGGCAGATCGCCGACAGGCGCACGCAGGCGGGCGGCTTCTCATCCGTGGAGGACCTCGGGCTGGTGCTCGACCTGCCGCCCGGCATGGTCGAGCAGATCCGCGACACGGCGATCTTCATTCCGGACTGATCCCCGGCTGGTAGGCCCCGTCTGAGAAAGCCAGACCAGCCGTCTCGGGCAACCGCCCGGCGAGCCAACAGAATGTTCCATCGCGAGCAACCTGGCACCCTCACCGACACCACCCGGCAACCGCGCAGATCGGAGGGTATCGGACGTGGGGCACTGCCCTTAACTTCCGGGACTTACGTGCCCTAGTGTCCGATCTCGGGGTAGGTGGTCACGAATCGGCCACACGTTGATGACGGTGCGGGATGGGGCGTGGCGGTGCCCGGAAAGCAACGAAGCCCCTGGTAGGACGTGAGGTGCTCAAGCCGCAACGTCCAAAGCAGGAGCTTCGTTGTCTCGCCATTTTGCCATGCTCGTGCCGCCCTTGCCGGCGAGGTCCGCCCTCCTTTCCGGCGACCTGGCCGCAACGGACCCGGGCCACAGCGAGCGGTACCCGCAGCTGCATCCGGTCGCCGGGTGTGACGAGACGGAGCCTGAGGAGGACCGTCTGCGGGCGGACCTGGCCAGCCGGGTCCTGTCCGGGCCGGGCCTGTGGACGGACTGGCTGACTGGAGGAACTGGACCGCCGCGGCCTGATCGAGGACCTCCTCGCCGGCGGCGTGATCGATCAGGCGGTGGCCACCGCGCCGCACGGCCACAAGCTGGACCGGACGCTGAACGCGAAAACGACCTTGATCTGCGTCCTGGCCGGGTGCCTGTTCCCCGGCGAGGGCTACGACACGACCCTGCGCATCAGCTTCGGCCTGCCCGGGCTGGGTCTCAAGCCCGGCACCACGGTCCCGGCCGGCCCGGCGCTGTCAAAGGCCCGGGCGCTGCTGGGCGAGCACGTGATGCGGCAGGTGTTCGAGCCGGACGCGGTCCGCGCCGACGTTGAGCTGGGCATCGGGTCCACCTGGCACGGCATGGAGACCACCGCCTTCGACGGCACGACGGCGGAGCTGTTCAGCAACGACGAGCTGGCCGGCGCGTTCGGGATCCCCACGGGGGGCACCAAGCCCAGGCTCCGCATCGTCGCCCACGTCCGGACCGGGTCGCGCCGCTGGATCGGGGCGGCGGCCGGCGGCTACCACGACGGGGAGAACGCCCTCGTCGATGAGCTCGCCGCCACGCTGCGACCGGGCATGCTCAACCTCGCCGACCGGGGCTTTTTCTCCATGGACCGGTGGATCCGGTTCTCCGCCACCGGCGCGCACCTGTGCTGGCGGGTGAAGAACGGCGCCAAGTCCGTGCCGTTCAAGACGCTGAAGACCCTGCCCGACGGGTCGGAGCTGGTCATATTGCACGAGTCGAACGGGATGCCCGGCACGCGCCGCCGCGACATCGCCGGCAAGACTGCGCCGCGCCTGCCCGACACGATCGCCCGGCTGGTCCAGTTCACCATCGTGACCCGCACCGCCCGCGACCGCACGAAGACCTCAGCCATCCGGGTGCTGACCACTCTCCTCGACCATGCCGCCTTCCCCGCCGCGGAGATCGCCGCACTGCATGCCGAGCGCTGGCAGATTGAAATCGCCGGCGACGAGCAGGGCGGGATGCGCCGGGCCGCCTGCAGGCCGCCGGGGCGGGATGCGCCGGGCCCGCGGGCGAAGTCAGCCGGAAATGGTGATCTTCGGATGGTCCTGCGGGTTGAGCCAGAGCAGGATCTTGATGAGCCTGGGCCGCGGCAGGGAGACGCAGCCGATGGTCGGCGAGCTGAACCCGACGTGCAGGAAGATCGCGCTGCCCAGCCCGGGAGTGCGGGCCGTGTTGTAGGCGATCACAGCCGCGTAATCGTACGCGGGCACGTTGTGCATCGGCTCGGGACTGGCGCCGGGATCGTGCCTGTTCGCGTTGACCCACTCGTTGTAACGGGCGCTGGCCGGGTCGTCGTCCCAGTAGTCGTAGCTGTAGGCGTGCCGGAACGGGAACGAGAAGTCCAGCTTGCGCTGCACCCCGAAGAAGAAGCTGATCCCGAAGGTGCCTGACGGGGTCTTGCCGTCGCCTTCCCGCTTCCTGCCGGGCAGGGCCACGCCGTTGTAACCCACCCGGGCGGTCCACGGCCCGAACACCAGGACCCGCTTGCCGCCTGACACCCGGTACGCGCGCAAGGTCGCGTAGGTCGTCGTGTGCGATGCCGCCGTCACCGTGATGAGCTGCCGCACCGCCCCGGCGCCCTCGATCCTGGGCCAGGCGCCACCGGAATGCCCGGTCGGCCAGAACCCGGCCAGGAGCGTGATCGGGACGAGCGCGAGCACCCCGCGCCAGCCCGCGCCACCGCCGGCACTCAGCCGCGCCGGGACCGCTCCGCGCATCGCCGCCTCTGCGTGTGCAAGCATTGCCACCCGATCGCTTGGCAACGTACCTGATGCGACGCCCCGCGACAACACGAATCCGGCAACGGCCGCCCCGGCGCGCCGTACGCTGTGATCGTGATGAGCCGGCTGTTCACGATCGTGTCCGGCACCGCGATGGCGGCGCTGCTCGCGGCCGGCTGCGCCAGCGTGAACGCCGGCCCGCCGACGGCGAGAACAGTCGCCAAGGCGCCGGCCGCCCGGCCGGCGGCCGGCCGCCCTGCCCCGAGCGCCTCCCCAGCCCCTTCCCCCAGCAAGGCACCCATCCCCCGGTTCTCGGCCAAGGTGTCAGGGCCGCTCACCGCGCACGACGTGCCGTACAGCTGGCGCCCGGGCTGCCCGGTGCCGCCGCGCGAGCTGCGCGCGATCTACATGCCCTACATCGGCTTCGACCGCGCGGCGCACCAGGGCGAGCTCATCGTCAACGCCAGCGTCGTCAAGAAAGTGATCAAGGTCTTCGCCCGGCTCTACCGCGCCAGGTTCCCGATCAGGCAGATGAAACCGGTCGACGCCTACCACGGCAGCGACCCGAAGTCCATGGCGGCGGACAACACCTCGGGCTTCAACTGCCGCCGCGCCGTCGCGCCGGGGCCGCCGCAGTGGTCGATGCACGCCTACGGGCTGGCCATCGACGTCAACACCGTCCAGAACCCGTACGTCGAGGCGGGAGCCGGCGTCCAGCCGCCGGCCGGCGCCGCCTACCTGAACCGGTCCGACATCCGCCGCGGGATGGCCTACCCGGGCGGCGTGCTGGTGAAGGCGTTCACGGCGATCGGCTGGGGCTGGGGCGGGAACTGGTCAGGCTCGCCCGACTACCAGCACTTCTCCTCCAACGGAAGCTAGCGTCCTGACCAGACAGCCAGCCGCACCGGCGCGGACAGCCACAGCCGGGTGCGCAGCGGGCACCAACCCGGGGCACCCGGCCGCGCCGTCCCGGTGGTCCTGCCTTTATCGCTGGCCATCCTCTTCCGACGTCTTGCCCTATGCCGGCCCGGCACGCTAACCCCGGCAGCGGCCGCAAGGAAGCGATCATGGACAGCCGCCCATAGAAGAAATCCGAAACTCAGTACTGGTCAGGGTTCCGCCGACGGTGTCAAACCCTCCCCTGGTAGCGCAGGACTCAGGCGACATCCCGGACGCCCAGACGATTGCCCGATGCCACCTGACTGCCTACGCACCGAAGGCTCGATCTGCGCGACCCGCGAGATACTGTTTTCAGCGTTAGAAAGAGCACAGATCAGTGATTCTGTGCCCACGCAGGGCTGGTCCTAAGCTTCGGCACGTAACAGGTAGGTTTTGGCGGCCGAGTCCTACTTGATTCGAAGGATCGTCACGGCCGGCCTTCAACGGTCAGACGTGCCAGATCATGTTGCCGTAGTTGCTGTAGATCGCCATCACTCCGTTGTCCTGGATGTGCAGGTACAAGCCCGCCGATGGCGGGTATCCCCCGATGCCGCCGTACCATTCGGCGACGCCGTTGCAGTAGACCACGAGGTTGCCGGTTGTCTGCATGACGGCTTCCGAGCTGCCGCTACACGGGACGCCCACCCGCCAGTAGGTGTCGTTGGTCGGCAGGAAGGTGATCGTCAGATAGCCGCCTTGCATGCTGACCCGGTAGTTGCCGCTGTAGTCGAGCAGCTCCTGGCCCGGCACCAGCGCCTGGCCGGGGAACAGCACGTCGATCGGGCTGGTCGTGTCCCGGAAGGTGGTGTTGGGAAGGGCCGTCCCCCACAGACGGCAGCACTGGTCGTAGACCCCGAAGCCCCCGGACGGCGTGAGCTGCGCAAAGGCCCCGGATATCGTGGTGCCGGTCCACCACAGGGCGACACCCTGGGACGAGTACTCGACCAGGTTGCCGTCGCCCTGCATGGCCAGAAACGAGTCCGGATGGCCGGGCTCGCCGTTCGCCCACACCGGGTGGCCCTGGTCCGACAGGACGAGGTTGCCGTCGCCCTGCATCGTCAGCGCGAGCGTCCCGTAGTCGAGCGCCTGGTTAGGCAGGAGCTCGCATCCCGGGTCTATCGTGGTGTAGCCGCTGTAGCGGCAGTTGTCGTAAGAAGACCCGACGGCGTGCGTGCCGGTCACCGCGGCTGCCGGCGCGGCCGCCGCGGCGATCAGGCACCCCGCGAGCGTGAGCAGGCCCGCGACCCGTCGCAGGGATCGCCTGGGCGTCGTGTGGACCGATGTCATGAATACCTCCTGAGGTCAGGGGATGGTCAGTTAGCCGTCCCGTGGCTGCCTGTGGTCGTGTCGCCGGCAACCCTGCTGCGCTGGACCCGGCGACCGCAGTGCGCGGGGCTGACACCGAGATGGCGCCGGAATCCGCGTTGCCGCGTCTCGGCCGTTCCGTACCCGCAGGCCCTGGAGCGATTTCCGCCAGACCGGAGCCGGTCGTCTCGGGCAGGCGACGGGCGGCCCCAAGGCGCAGCGCCCCGGCGTACGCTGCCGGGGTCGTGCCCAGCTCGCTCCGAAACCCTCCGCTGGAAGTGGCGCGGGCTCATCGAGCTCCTCGCGGCGAGCGCCGCGCCCCTGAGGTTCTCGTGGAGGTTGCCCGCCAGGCCTCCAGCTCGCGGAGGCGCCGCGCGATCGGACGCTGCGCCGCGAGCTGGGCGCTGACCTGGCGCTGTCCGCCGGCCCGCTGGACGAAGAACACCAGGCACCGAGCGACCTCCCGCGCGACCACGGCGCCGTGGTGCGGCCTGCGGCCGCCGGCCGGGCACCGCGCCCGTGCCGCAGCCCCGGCGTCATCGGCGGCCCCTTCCGTGACCTTCACCATCCCCGCCCTCACCGGCCGCCAGGCGGCGCCGCAGGCTAGTCACAGGCATGTTCGCAGTCATCATGTGCCTCAGCTCGCTGGGCTCCGCCTCACCGGCCGTCCGGCCGCATTTCATCCGGCGTGACATTGACACGCTGCCGTACGCACATGATCGTCGGCCATTCGGGCGGGCCGCAACGCCTTTCAGCGCAGGCTAAATAGCCGGCCCGAACCTAGCCGGTCCCGTGCAGAGCGGGCACGGGCCACATCTGGCTCAAGGCGTCTTCGAGTATGGGCAGGCCCTCGTCCAGCAAGGCCGGGCTGCTCACCGCCTCCGCGGTCCAGGGGTACCGGCTGCTCGCCCAGACCGTCCGCGACGAGATGGCCAGCTGGGCGCCGCTGACCGGCGGCCGAGGTGGCCTGCAGACCGGCGGCGGATCGCCGAGCGCACCGGCGAGCACAGGCCGCAGGCCATCGCGGCCGCCGTCACGAACCTGCTCGCCCAGGCCATCATGCCGCCACCGCCACCCGCCCCCCGGCCACGCCGTGTCACCGCCCAGCCAGCCCGCTCGGCCACGCCCCCAGGCCTGAGCCAGGCCCGCCGCGCACCCACGCCGGGCAGCCCCTGCTACCACTTTCGCAATGACCCGCCGATCCCGAGATAGCCAGCATCCCGCGGGCAATGAGCAACTGAAGAGACTCATCACCGGCCTCGCCAGGCGAAATGCGGCCAGCGTCCGCTCGGCTCGGTTCAAGTGGCGGCCGCTACCCGGCAAACCGCTGGAGCGGCCCACAGAGTCAACGTGAGCTAGATTCTCCAACGCCAGCCGGACTCGCAGCGCCGCGCGAACCGCCCGAAACGGGCAATATGCGCTCCGCATAGCGCTCACGGCGTCGACAGCCATTAATACAAATTCGGCGGTGTGCGCGTTGTTGCCCGGCACCGTGGGTCGCTCTACGTGACGAGGCGGCCCGCCATTGCTACCGCAGCGGGTCAGCGCGGGTTCGGCCCCTCATCCCGCGATTCGCGAGACGGCTGCGACTTTCACCGCCGGCTCCGGGGACGGCGGCTGATCCTGGAGGCGGTGAGGACCGACGCTAACGCGGAGCGAGCTGTCCCAGATACCGGCCAGCCAGCCGCAGCGAGCCGCCGCCCGCCGGGACGCCNCGGAGGGAAGCGCTGAATGATCACCGGCGGGCACGCACATTACNACCCGCCGCGGTACCTCGAGCTGACCNGCCGGACCGGCCTGCCTCCGGTGATGGCCGCGCCGCCCGGCGGGCAGAGCATCGGCGAGCGCCCCGCCCTGCCCGAGCGGGCCGGCATCGATACCCAGGTGCTGCCGGTGTCCCCGGCCCAGCCGTACCTGCCCGACCCGGCTGCCGCCGCCGAGGCGGCGCGGGTGGGCAGCGACCTGTCCGCCGGGCCGTGCGCGGAGCATCCGGGCCGGTTCCTGGCCCTCGCCGCGCTCCCGCTGCCACACCCGGCCAGCCGCCTGCCGAGATCGCCAGGGTCGCCGGCGTCGCGACGGCCGCCGGTTCCACCATCGGCCGCAGCGCGGCGGGTCACCAGCTCGACGACCCGGTGCTCCACCCGGTGCTCGCCGAACTCGACCGGCGCCGGGCGGTGGCGTTCCTGCACCCGGCGGGCCAGGAGGACACCGGCTGGCCAGCCGGGCACAACCTGGCCTGGCTGGCCGGCGCGCCATCCGAGGACACCGCGGCGGCGCTGCGGCCGGTCCTGGCCGGCGTGCCCGCGCGGCACCCCGGCCCCCGGCTCATCGTCCCGCACCCGGGCGGCACCATCCCGCTCCTGGCCGCGCGGGTGACCCGCAAGAGCGCCGGCGAGATCCCCGAGGGACTGCGCGGCCTGTACCACGACACCGTGTCCGGGTCACCCGAGGCACTGCCCAGCGCCCGCCGGATCTCCGGAGCCGGCCAAGATCCTGCCCGGCACCGGCTACCCCTACTGCGATGAGCCGCAGTTCCGGCACCACCTCTCCCACCTCAGCGACGCCNGGCCCGGCGACAGCGACGCCAGCCCGATCACCAGCAGCACCGCCGCCACGCTGCTCAGCCCCGGCCAGCCGGACCGACCAGCAGGACGGGCATGCCCGGACAATCACGGCCCGCGGCAGGTCACCGCGACCCGACCGCGCCCGCCGCAATCGGACCACCCTGCCGATCGACGCACCCATCCGGCTCGATCTGCGCGCGATCATGGCGCCATCCTGGCCAGCTATTCCGCATGCAATAACCGCTGCTCTGCGCGAATGTCGCGAGATGCCATTTAGGATACTGGGCGTTCGGGCCTGAGAATTCTGCGCCGCATGCTATTAGAGCTCACAAGGATGGTGAGACAATAGTTTTAGCGATGCCACTGTATGCCGTATGCGAAGCCGACGCGGAGATTCGTGAACCGGACGTGGACCTCACCCGCATCGTCTGGTCGCAGTATCTCCGCATCCGGCTGACGGTCATCGATCTCCCGGTGGAAGGCAGCGGTGATCTGGCGAATGTCGGTTGGGATGGAGTGCTCATCGAAACGGACAAGGAGTTCGAAGTTGTCGCAGCGTCGGTATGGCACGTGGACGTAGTGGGGGGCCATCCGCTGGCCGTCGGGAATCCGGTAGATGATCGCGTACCGATGTGTCTCACCGGGCTGCAGGACGCGGGGAAACTGGACCTTGATATCGAACCTGGAATCGGATACCCGCTGGTTGACGACGAATTTGCCACCGAACAGCATGTCCGTCCCCAGTCCATGGGTGTCGCCGTGATCGTCAGGGTGTCGCGGGAGCGTGAACGGCAGCGAGATCCCGCTAAGCGGGGATCCCTGAACGGCGATCTCGCGTTCGTCCACGGCCTCGGGATTCGGAAGGTCCAGCCTCAAAATCGCCCGGATCGACTTGATGTACCACTCGTCTGCGGACTCCTGGCGGTCCATCTCGGTCCAGCTTTCCTCGGCGACCGCCGCGTCGACTAGCCAATTCATGGCCTGCTCAATGCGCCGCCGGACGGTCCGCGGGTCGCGGGACACTAGTTCCGACAGCCGCGAGATCCGGCCCTCCAGCAACTCGGATGCCCCGTCGTCCTCCCACCCGATGTTCAGCGCCACCCTGGCAAACTGACGGAGTTCACCGGGAAGCCCGTCGATCAGCCGGCTGAGCTCAACCCTCAGCAGTTCCAGCGCCTCCTGGTGGGTGGCTTCCGGCCTGGCGCCGGACAGGGCACGAAGCGAAGGACTGAGCGTTTCAAGCCTAGCCTCGGCAAGGCCTCGTCCGCGCCGCAGGCGCTTGAGGTCCTCCAGGAGCTGATATCTCTCGATGGACATAGACATCTCCTTGCCCAGCCAGGTCGGTGAGATCTGACATTGCCTTGTGTCAGTTGACACCAACTTGTCAGAACCATAGCGTACCTGACATGGAAACTCATTCGCTGTCGGTCAGGTCGGTCATGATCACCACAGGCTGACACTGTCATCGCGGGCCGCCGTGCAAGCCACCAAGTAGTTCCCGCGCTCGCCGAGAGGAGGCGCCTCGCAGTGTCCACTGGGCTCGCATTGCAGGCACTGCGGGTCGCCATCGTTGCCGTGCCAGCTGTGCTCATCGTGCTATTCGCGGGACTTGTCGCCGCGCTCGCCTTGGCGATGGACCGAGCGCGGCGGGAGTACGCGCTCGACTTCGCGAGGGTCTGCACCGACCTCGCGGCGGTCTTGGTGGACGGTAATCACAACAAGCTTCCGCCAGGAAGGCAACGACCCAAATCAGTTCAGTAAGCGGCCTGAACCGCCCCGGAGTTTCCGGAGACGTCTCTTTAGTGTGAGGTAATACCAGAGACTCCCGGTCGTGGGCGTTGCAAGAGCTACTAGCCGCCCGGAATGGATGATCTGTGCGTAACGGCTACAGCGACGCTGCAAAGCGTACGGCATGCCTATTCGGCAGGCCTATCGGGGTCTGCGATGACGTCAGGCAGCCAATCTCCGCGGAGCCGCGCCAGTCGAAGTCTACGAGTGGATATGCCGGTCGGTGTATAAGAATGCACGATAGGAAAACGCACTCAACACGCATGTGCGAGCGGTGTAGTCAATCCCTCTGCGCTTGTGCGGCTGTGGCTGTCCGGCGACCTGCATGGGCCGCACACAGCCAAGTTTCCACGGTCATCTGGCATGTCATGCGTTACGGCGGCGTCTGCGCGGCCGGGTCGGGGCGGCGATGACCCGGCGGCGATCCAACGAGCACGTGGGCGAGCCGTTGTTCGGCGAGGACTGGTGGCGCGAGGATCAGCAGCTGTTCGCGGATACGGTGGCTCGTGAATCCGGCACGATCGCCCGGACCCGGCGTGGTCCGCGCCGGGCCTGGCAGACCGGACGATCAGCCTGGGCAGGGATACCTGGGCAAGGCAGGCCGTCTGGGTCAGGCACGTCGCCAGGCGGAGGAGATCGTGCTGGCGGAGATGGTCCTGCTGGAGCCAGAGCCCGGAGCCGAGGACGAGCCGGAGGACATGGCGGCAGGCGGCGCCGAAGGTGGCGTTGCGGCCGGGGGGAGATCAGCCGGGTGACGAGGCCCTGCTCAGACGAGCGGTCGTCCGCAGACGTCATGCGAACGAGACACGGGGTTCAGCAAATGGGCCAATCGGCACGGAATCCGGGACCTACGGCTCTGGTGAAGGCCGACGATTTGGGATGACATAGGTAGAAGATTCTTAAAGGCTGGGTTGATCATGTGCAGCGGTGCCTATCATCACGGTCAGATCCCTTGGCGGGACGGGCAGCGCCGAGCCCGGACGCCGACTGCCCGCCGCCGCGGCGCCTTTGCCGCCGTGCTGCTCCTGACGGTGGCGACCGCGCTGGCCATGACCGGTATGGCCGCTACCAGCTCGGCCGCGATGGTGAGCCCGGCAGCACCGTCGGTCGCCAGGCCAGCCCCGACCGGCCTCGGCGGGCAGGAGTGGACCGCGGTCAAAACCTCGAGCAAGATCGTCGCGCTTACCCTCGACGCCGGCGCGAACGCCGACGGACTGAAGAGCATCCTGGGCACCTTGTCTGAGGATCGCGTTCCGGCGACCTTTTTCCTCACCGGCGACTTCACCAAGAGCTTCCCCGCCCAGGCCCGCGCCATCGTCGCCGCTGGTTACCGTGTCGGCGACCATTCGATGACCCACCCGTACTTCACGAAGCTGACTGACGCGCAGATGCGCGATCAGGTGCTGAACGCGCAGAGGGAGATCATCTCGGTCACTGGCGCCGACCCGTGGCCGTGGTTCAGGTTCCCGTACGGCGACCGCAACGCCCACACCATCTCCGTGGTCAACTCGGTGGGCTTCGTGCCGGTCGGCTGGACCGTCGACACCCTCGGTTGGGAGGGCACCTCGGGCGGCATCACGGTTCAGAAGATCGTCAATCGCGTACTGGCGAACCTGAAGCCAGGCGAGATCGTGCTCATGCACTGCGGCTCCAATCCGACCGACCACTCCACGCTGGACGCCGACGCGCTGCCCGCGGTGATCAGCGACCTGAAGGCCCGCGGTTACTCGTTCGTCACGCTGGACGCCATGCTCGGCTACCGGGTCCTGCTCGGCGATGGCGACATCAGGCAGTACGCCACAGCATCGTTCGGATCGTCCCTCGGCAAGCTGCCAACCGGCGTCAGGACGGTCGGGATCGCCGCGGACCACTCGACCGGCGGGTACTGGGTACTGAAGTCCGACGGCGGCGTGAACAACTTCAACGCGCCGTGGAGCGGTTCGCTCTACGGCAAACTCCCGGCCCGCGTGAAGGTCACCGCCATCGCGGCCGGGCGGAACGACGGCTACCTGATCTTGACTTCCGACGGGAACGTGCACGGGTTCGCCCGTCCGCTGTACGGCTCTGATCTGGGCAGGCTCCCGGCCGGCGTGACAGCCGTCGGCCTGACCATCGACACCGTGACGGGCGGCTACTGGATCTTGACCTCAAATGGCGGCGTTGACAATTTCAACGCGCCCTCCCTCGGGTCGCTGGCCGGGCGGCTGCCTTCAGGTGTCCGCCCAGTCGCGATTGCCGCGGGGAACGGGGGCTATTACTTGCTCACCTCCAACGGTGACGTCCACGCCTTCGGGGCTCCCGGGCACGGCTCGCTTCTCGGCAAGCTTCCCGCCGGGGTCACCGCCGTGGGCCTGGCCGTCGACGCAGCGACCGGCGGGTACTGGGTGCTGAAATCGAACGGCGGCGTGAACGACTTCAACGCCCCTTGGTACGGGTCGCTGGCGAACAAGCTCGGTTCGGGGCAGATCGTGACCGGGATCGTCGGGCAGTAACCGCCCGGTCTGGCGAATGCCTCTCGTAGGCGCTAGCGGCCGACCTGACCGGGTGGAGGGGAGACAGCGATGCGCGAGCACATGAGCATTTCGCCTGACACCACCACCGGCCTGCCGCAAATGTCGCCGCCTGCGGCGCACATCCTGCGCAAGCGTCTAAGGCGGCTGTTCGTGATCCCTGTCGCGGCCGGCGTTTCTGGCCTGCTGGCCGCCTGCGGCGCGGTCACCAGCGCACCCACGCCGGCAGCGTGGGTGCTGCGGTGGCCAACGCTCTGGCGCCCTGCAGGTCTGGCTCATGCTAGCTCACCAGCACTGCCCCGCCCGACGCGAAGACATCTGCGGTAGTCCGGACGCGGCCGCGTGGCTGTGGAGCGACCCGAAAGCCGCCGGTGTCGGCGGGACCAAGGCAATGCAGGCCTCCTATGACGCCAGCCTGCCCGTTGTGCAGGCCACCACCAGCTATGTCGAGGTGAAGCTGATCGGCGGGCGGAACGTCGCAGTCCGCCGAGGCGACGTCGTCCTGCGCGCGGCCGGGGCGTCCTGGGGCGCGACGCGGGCAAAGGTCGTCGCGCAGGCACGGAAGTTTGTTGGCCTGTCCTACCTATGGGCGGGCACTTCAGGATTCGGATTCGACTGCTCGGGCTTCACCTATTCGATGTACCTGGCCTACGGGGTGACCCTGCCGCGCGATGCCGACCATGCACTACTCGGGCTGGCCGCCCAGCGGACCATCACCGAGAACACCACGCTCAAGGCCCGCGTCCGCCAGCTCACCAGCGACAACCGGACCCTGGAAGAACGACTGGAAGCCGCCCGCTCCAACGCCCGCTTCGCCGACCGGCGCATCGCCCAGCTCGAAGCCCAGCTCACCGAGCACGCACCAGCCCGCTGACGCCAGCTATCCACCTCCGCCCCCCAGCACGAGCACGAACTGGGAGCCGCGCGTTCCCGTTGACCTACCGCCGTTTCTCTTCTGCCTGCTGTCCGAGCTAGCCGGGACGCGATCGCAGCAACGGTGCGCCTGCGCCAACAGGCACGGTGGCAGCGGAAGGTACGCGTTCCTCGGCCCGGCTGCCCGCGAAGGAAGGGCTGACCCGCGCGACGACCTAGTCCGTCGACGCCTTCGACCTCTGGACCTCCAACGTCGTCGCTGGGAAGCACCGGTTGCTGAGCATCTGAAGGCCTGCGCGCTGGGCTCGGAGAATCTCAGAATCCCAGGCAACGCCGGATGTATTTGTCCTAAGCGAGATCTCGGAACGCCAACGGTACAGCGCCTCGGGAGAAGTTGATCTCTCCCAAATTTCCCCCCAGATCCAGCTCACGCCGGGTCACTGCCGAGCGCGTGCTACAGCGGAGGAAGGTCTTGGAACTATCCTGAACTGGCAGGACGCAAGATCGTGATCTGGTGGGCGATACTGGGATCGAACCAGTGACCTCCTCGGTGTGAACGAGGCGCTCTCCCGCTGAGCCAATCGCCCGCGCCCGCAGCGTCGGATCCGTCCTGCGGGGCGATCAAAGACTAGCGTATCCGGGCATCGCCAGGCGCCACAGAGCGCTCTCGGCGCTCTGTGCTGATCCGCCCGATGGTCCGGCGGTCGGCTACGTCCCAGCCGCGGCCCGGATTACCGGACAGCCTTCCCGCTCATCAGACTCGATGCAGGCCAGCACGCCAGCCGCCCGAATCTGGATAACGCGAAACCCTNAAGAAGCATAACAAAACCGGTCCACCTGCATCACCGGCGCCGACACGCCTAGCAGGCGCGACCGGACCCGTCCAGACCTATGCCAGAATTTTGCTCCACCGTGAGTGAGACGAAGGTCACACTGAGTTATGCCTGGTCACAGGAACAGGCTGCACGAATTTCGGTGTTTTGATTCCTGAAGCGTTTGACCAGGTCGCGGGCGGTTTGATGTCCGGTGACCCGAGGTTACGAGCGCCTGGGATTGCGGAATCTCCCCCCAACAACAATTCCGTGAAACCAGAGTCCATCAAATGTGATGGCATCCCCACCAATAGCTATTCCCGGCAACACGGGATGGCGAGAAGGTAAAGGTCAGAACTCCATGATGAACAGCGTCACCGTGTCCGCTGAGCTGGGTCTCAGCCTGGTGGTCCCCGAGCACGGAGCAGTTCCCCTGGTGGCAAGCCTCTCCTACTGCGCCGATGATCCCTACGCGATCAAGATGGCCTTCCACGTCGGCACCGACGAGCCGGTCGAGTGGATATTCGCGCGGGAGCTGCTGGCCACGGGTCTTGAGGGACCAGCCGGCGAAGGCGATGTTCAGGCCTGGCCTGACGACTGCGACGGTGCCGACGTGCTGAACCTCGCGCTCTCATCCCCGTTCGGAGAGGCTCACTTCGAGGCACCGCTAAGCGCCACGGCCGGGTTCCTGCGCAGCACCTACGACATCATCCCGGCCGGCTCGGAGGGCGACTTCATCGACGTCGACAGCGAGCTAGACGAGCTGCTCTGGCAGGCCTGAAGTACCGCAGTCGCCAGGTCTGTGATTAATACCGGCAAGGTCGCATTAATCACGGATCCGGCGACTCGGCGGACCGGAGCGCGAATATCTCCGCGGCTTTTCTGGTTATCGGCCCTGGTGCCGCAGGAAGCGAAACTCCGTCTACGTTCCGAATCGGCTGCACATCCCTGGTCGTCCCGGATAGGAAGGCTTCCTCCGCCGCCGCCAGGGCGCTCATCGGCAGGTCCTGCTCCTCCGCCTCGGCCCACTCGATCACCAGCGCCCTGGTGACTCCGGCCAGGCAGCCGGAGGACAGCGGCGGGGTCAGCAGCCGCCCG
>JGI12270J11330_10000523_pt1 | contig 29517 bp, 28 predicted proteins | sample PeaSoiMetSII2010_FD_11330 | JGI IMG/M metagenome (IMG submission 11330)
GTCTGCCGGATTACTCACCACAACGACGAGGCGTACGTCGGCGCCCTGGCAGTTGTGCTCGCGATCCGCTCGGTGATAATGGGCACGTGGTCACAAGACCGGACATTCTTGCACGCCGCCGTCGAAGGCCTGCCGGACTCGGCCGTTCGTGATCGCATTGAGGAACTGCTCTTGCTGAACTTGCCAGCCTCGGAAATCGCAGGCCGTTTCGGTGCAACCGGACACGTCGTAGATAGTGTTCCACTTGCGCTGCATTGTGCACAGTCGATCACGTCGGAGCCGCTTCAGGCTGTACTTGCTCGGACAATCAGTCTCGGCGGAGATATCGATACTATTGCCTCGATTGCTGGGCAGCTCGCTGGAACTGTTGCCGGTTCCAATGGCGTCCCGCATGAGCTTGTCGCTGATATTGACGGCAGCGACGAACTCTTTTCGATTGCCGACGCGTTCGCCGAATTCGTCGACAATCACGGCCCTGCCCTCATTACCAGGTCCGCCACCTGAAGCGCCAGCCTGCCCGGATCAATATCCGTGCGGCTACACAAAATGATGATCGTCAACTTCTCCCGGGTGAATCGCTCGACCGCCGTGCGAAATCCCATCGTGCTGCCGAAGTGCCACATCCGCGCGTGGGAATTGTAAGGATCGAGAAACCATCCGAACCCGTATGCAACCGGTTTGCCCGGATTCAGATTATCGTCGCCGGGAGTTTCCGGCCAGTGCGGTTCGGACCCGTCTGCCAGTGTTACTGGCTGCAATGCCGCTCTCATCTCCTCTTGACTCAGTAATGAGTGGTTCTCCAGGGCCGCATCCCACTTCGCGAGATCGTCGAGATTCGAGTAGATACCTCCATCGCCCAGAGTCGCCGATGTCGCGCTTTGGTCCGACTCAATGAAACTGCCCTTTTCTTTGGTGTGCCCGAACGCGCGATTGGGCACCCTGTTCTTCCCTTTCACGTTAGCCAGCGAGCCGGTCATATGCAGTGGTTGAAAGATGCGATCGTGCAGGAATTGCGGGAATGGAACTCTGGAGATTCGCGCAACGATCAACCCCAGCAAAACATATCCGGAGTTGCTGTATGCCCAGCTTGTTCCGGGCGCAAACTTCGGCTTGGCCTGTTCGAGCAGACTCAGCACTTCTTCATCCTGAATCTGATGAGTGGGCGTCCAAGTGTCTGTCATAAGATCTTCGTAATCCGGCAGCCCTGACGTGTGAGTCAATAAGTGGCGGACCGTGATTGCCCGCCCATATACGGGAAAATCGCGAAGTATATCAGTCAGTGGCGTGTCATACCTAAGCTTGCCATCATGCACCAGCAGCATCGTCGCCATCGCCGTGAACTGCTTGGTACACGAGGCCAGCCGAAAATCTGTCCGGGAATCGATTTTACGGAACGTTCGCAGATCGCGAACGCCGTAACCGCGGTCGAAAACGGTCCGGCCATTCTTCCGCACCAGAATCGCAATTCCCGGCGATCTCGCTTCGACCAGCGGCGCGAAAATGGAATCGAGTCGGGAGTGCGGCGAGCCACCCAAATGAACCGCACAGAACAGCGTCAACACCATCACGCCCATGACTTTCATCTCTTAATTCTCTCCGTCTCTGCGCCTATGCGGTGAAATTCGGTCTAATAAAAGTATCCATGCCTTTTGCCATCGAGACTGACGGCCTCATCAAAATCTTCCGTAATCGCTGGTCGGGCAGGGAAGTGCGCGCGGTGGACGGCATCTCGCTGCGCATCGAGCAAGGCGCTACCTTCGGATTGCTCGGCCCCAACGGTGCGGGCAAAACCACGTTTGTTAAGATGCTGCTCTCCTGCGCACACCCAACCGCGGGACGCGCTACGATCTTCGGCCGTGATGCGCGTGATGCGGAAGCGCGCCGCCCCATCGGATACCTACCCGAGAACCACCGCTTTCCCACTTACATGACCGGCCGAAGCATGCTCGATTTTTACGGCGCTCTTTCGGGCATGGATTCATCCACACGTATCAAGCGCATTCCGGAGCTGCTCGCCATCGTTGGCCTCGCCGATTGGGGCAACGTGCGCCTCGGAAAATATTCCAAAGGCATGCTGCAGCGCGTGGGCCTGGCGCAAGCCCTCATGCACTCGCCATCGCTGCTGATTCTCGACGAGCCCACCGACGGCGTCGACCCCATCGGCCGCATTCAAATTCGCGAGCTTCTGCACGCCCTCGAACAGCAAGGCGTCACCATTTTCCTCAACTCGCACCTGCTCTCGGAAGTGGAGCTGTTCTGCCACGATGTGGCCATCATCCATCGCGGCCGCGTGGCGCTTGAAGGCAAAGTCAAGGATCTCACGGCCGGTAGCGGCTACCGCGTGGAGGCCGCCGGCGTGCCCGAGCAGCTCCAGGACGCGTTACGTGCCCGGGCCCGTACGTTCGCCCAACGCGACGGCAACCTCGAGTTTGTTTTCGCCAGCCGCGACGAAGCCAACCAGGCGGTCGATCTTCTGCGCTCCGCGCATTGCGAAATCGAAACCGTCGCCCGCGCCTCGAGCACGCTCGAAGAGGTCTTTGTGAAGGTGATTCATGAGCAGTAGATCTTGGAGCGTTACCGTTGCTCTGGTGAGCGACACCTTCCGCGAAGCCTTCTCGCGCAAAATCTTCTGGGGGTTCCTCGCCTGCTCCACTCTGTTGATCCTGTTTCTCCTCTTCATCCTCAGGATCGATGTGGTCCAGGGCGCCGTCGCCACCATGTCGCTGTTCGGCAACACCAGCCGCGCCGAAGATGTGCACAAATTGCTGCGCCAGGTGCATGCCGCCATCGCCGCGTTCCTTTTCACGGCCGGGATGTTTCTTGCCATCTTCGCTTCGGCCGGCTTGATTCCCTCGGTTTTCGAACCTGGCCGCATTGAGTTGCTGCTCTCCAAACCCATCGAGCGCTACCACATCCTGATCGGCCGGTACATCGGCAACCTGCTCGTCATCGCGGCCAACGTTTGTTATCTCGTGCTGGCGGTCTGGCTGATTCTCGGCCTGAAAACCGGCATCTGGACGTATGGATTTCTCTGGTCGAGCGCATTCACCGTTTTCGTTTTCGCGATTCTTCTGACGGTGGTGGTGTTGATCGGTGTTCTCTGGGAGAGCGCGGCCATCGCCACCATGGTGACCTTCGGCCTCATCCTGGTGAGCCCGATTCTCGCGCAGAAACCGCTCCTGGAGCGGTTGCTCAGCTCGGAGACTTCGCGCAACATCGTGCGCACCCTTTACTACGTCCTGCCGAAGGTCTTCGATCTCGGCCGTATCACGCGCGAGCTGGTCCTCGGCAACCCCATCATGAGCTGGATGCCGGTGTGGAGTTCCGCCGTTTTCGGCATCGTGATCTTTAGCGCAAGCTTGATCGCGTTCTCACGAAAGAACTATTAGTAAGCTTCCCGGCAATCTCGAAACCGATGCAAAAGAGAGGGCGAGGCGTGGAGCCTGCCGGAAATACGGCTTGGGTGATTCTGCGGTGTTCAAGAAGTATTCGCAGATGAAGCTGCAGAGGAAACGGGAAGCGCTGCAGCAGCTGAACCGTGAGGCAAACGAATTGGGAAGCCGTTCTGATACAGCGCCTGCCCAGAAAGGAGTTTTGATACAGTTCTGATACAGTTTTGTGGACTGAACCCCTCCGCTGAGACAATCCGCGATTGACACACCTGCCATTTAATGAATTTTGCTACTCAAACGGCCTCTTCTCCTTCAAAATAGCCTCGGCTGGTGAAGCGGAGGCGGGCTCTGGTGGAGACCAACCCGCCAAGGAATAGCCGGCCGGAGACTCATCGAGACGATGGTCCGGGGAACCGGCTTCGGTCGGTCCCCCGTCAATCAAGAAACCCACATCGGATCGAAAGATCTCCGCATGCCTGAAAAAACTCAGGGTCGCTCCTTGCGAAGCTGTTGCGGAACTTGCCGCTTGCTCGAACTCCTCCGGTGGCTGGTAGCCCAAGGCCGAATGCAACCGGAGACGATTGTAGTATTGCTCGATGAACGCCTGGATGTGAGTGCGCAGGTCATCGAGATCGCGATACTCGTGGGCGTGGATTTCCTCTCGCTTGAGCGTTTTCATGAAGCTCTCACAACTGGCATTGTCGTAAGGGTTCGCTGGCCGGCTCATGCTCGGAATCATTTGGTGCTTCCGCAGGATCGTCACGTAATCTTCAGACGCATACTGCACACCGCGGTCCGAGTGGTGCACCAGACCGGGCGGCGGCTTTCGCTCCGCAATCGCGCACTCTAGCGCTGCCAACGGCAGCCGGGTGGCCAGCGTTCGATCCAGCTCCCAGCCAACCACCTTGCGGGAAAAGGAATCGAGAATCACGGCTAGGTAGACGAACTCGCGATGCAGCCGAATGTAAGTGATGTCGGCCACCCAAAGCTGGTTGATGCCCGTTAGTTTCATTCGGCTCGCCAGGTTGAGGTAGACCTCCAACTGGTGATGGGAGTCCGTCGTCACCACGAAGGCCCGCGGCTGCACCGCCAGCAAGTTGTCCTCACGCATGATCCGCGCCACGCGCTTGTGGTTCACTAGCATCCCGCACCGACGCAGTTCCGCCGTGATTCTTCGATACCCGTAGCGCCGCCGGTGTTCGACAGCGATCCGCTGGATCGCCGAACGCACCTCCATTTCCTCTTCCACCGGCATCTGCTCGGCCAGAGACCGGTAGAATCCCGCGCGGGGGGGGGGGGGATCTGGTCGTAGACGCCCTCGCGCCAGAGTCGTCGCTCTTCTGGCGTCGAGCCTCGATTTTTTGCAAGGCACCCTTGAAAAAATCCACCTCCAGAGTCTTCTCCGCCAACACCCGTTTTAGTTGGTGGTTCTCCTTGCGGAGCGTGGATTCGCGCGGACTCTCCGGTGGCTCTGGTCTATCCTCGATTGGATCCAGTTGATCGCGCCAGCCATACAGCAACCGTCGAGAGACCCCCAACTCCTCCGCCAGTGCCACGATGTTCTCGCAGCGCTTCATCCGTTCCACCGCCATCTGGCGGAACTCTAACGGATGCCTTCCCTTTCGCGTCATGGACACTCGCAGCTCCTTTCCCTGACCCAAAACCCGAAAATGAGACAGCCGGAAAGTTGAGACGGGCAGCCGGATGTGATCCTCTGGACGGAAGCAGAAGGAGGAGGAATGCCGAGGAAAAGTCACAGCGAAGAGCAGATCATCTACGCCTTGCGGCAGGCCGAATCTGGCAAGAAGGCCAGCGAGATATGCCGGGAGATGGGCGTGTCGCCGCAGGCATTCTACCGTTGGAAGCGACGATATGCAGGTCTTGGTTTGAACGAACTACGCGAGCTGCGCCAGTTACGCGACGAGAATCGGAAGTTGAAGACTTTGGTGGCGGACCTGACGCTGGACAAGCATATTCTGCAGGAAGTGCTATCAAAAAAGGCCTAAAGCCCGCGGCGCGGCGCGAACTGGTACGCAGGGTCCGCCAGGCGTATCAGCTCAGCGAAAATCGCGCCTGCGGGCTGATCGGCATCACGCGTTGGATCAACCGGTACCAGAGCCGGCGCGATCGGCAGGAGGAACTGCGCATCCGTTTACGGGATCTGGCGGGTAGCCGGGTTCGATACGGATATCGCCGGCTCACGGTTCTGCTGCGGCGCGAGGGCTGGAAGGTGAATACGAAGCGGGTGTATCGGCTATATCGGGAAGAGGGTCTGCAGATACAAAGAGTGAAACGTGTGAAACGCGCCGCCCATGTGCGCGTTCCGTTGAGCGGAGCGACTCGGCCGAATCAACGCTGGAGCATGGATTTTGTGAGCGATCGGTTGGCGGACGGCCGCTGGTTCCGCATTCTCACCGTGATCGATCAGTACACACGCGAGTGCCTTTGCGCGTATGCGGATCGTTCACAGACGGGCGAAAAAGTCGTCGAGCGAATGAAGCATCTGGTGGCAACGCGGGGCGTCCCCGATTCGATCACGACGGACAACGGCGGCGAATTCGCCGGCCAAGCCATGGACGCCTGGGCCCACAATGCTGGGGTGAAGCTCGACTTCATCCGGCCCGGCCGCCCAGTTCAGAACGGCTACATCGAGAGTTTCAACGGCCGCCTGCGGGACGAATGTTTGAATGGGGAAATCTTTTTCCATCTCGCCGATGCTCGAGAAAAACTGGAACACTGGCGCCGCGACTACAATCAAAAACGCCCACACAGCGCTCTGGACGATCGTACGCCGGAAGAGTTCGCCCGGACCGTCGGGTGCCGGCCCTTCGCCCTGCCCATGGTGGGTAAAGCAGATCCACGGTCGCGTCAAGGGTTCGCGGCCGCCGGGCAAAAACCGCCCGCCCTTGACACGCCCGCGGATCTGCCTTCGGATCCTAAAATCAGGGCGAAGGGCCTTTCTGAACGGCTGGGTTTGATTGAGAGGCTCAATTGAGTTACTTTAGGCTACGGAACGCCCGAATGACAGGGCTTTGGACCACCTCCACGGGCTGGGTCTCAACTTACCTCCTGTCTCATTTCTGGGGGCGGGTCATCCCTGCAAAGTGTGTCAATTGCGAGTGTCTCACTTTAGGGGTTCAGTCCATTTGGGCTAATTTGAGCTAAGAAATGGGTTTTAAGGTCTCGTTGGAACGTCGAAGCGGTTTAGAATCAAAGAAGCCACCTTTCGGGCACGTAGCTCAGATGGATAGAGCGGTCGCCTCCTAAGCGACAGGTCGGCAGTTCGAATCTGCCCGTGCCTACCAGTTCTCCCTGCCGCTCTGTGATAAATCTCACAGTTTACGCTCAAGTAATTTCCGGAAGTGCCGAAGATTGATCTCATGAAGACGGCTTCGAAGGCGCGGTATCTATGCTCCGAATTGATCAGCATTGAGTGGCAAAACAAGACCGGCGCGTTTGACACGGTCGGCATTCTGGAAGAGATTTGGGCTGATGGAGCGTGCGTGCAGACGCTCGCACCGATGCAGCCGGGCACCAGAGTGTGGATCGTGGCCCGGCGGGCGCTGTTCTTGGGGACTCTGACAGACTGTGAGTTTGTTCGAGACGGTTACTTCTCACGGGTGGCTTTTGACTCGGAATCGGGCTGGTCAATGCGAAGTTTTAAACCGGAACATATGGTGAACACGCGGACGGTGCTCGCCCGTTGGCTCAAGCAGAATCTGGCGGAAACCGAAGTGCCAAAGGTGTTCACAGCCGGATCGTAATGCGTCAATTGCCGGGGAGGACTCCGGAGACGTTGGGCGTTAAAGGAGAAACGGCCTCTTCGTGCTCACACGTTCGGGCTCCACAGTTGAGTTAACGTAGGGGCGAGGCACCTGGTCCATGCCCTTCCTCGCCTTGTCTTGACATTGTCGGGCAGGATCCCTCAGAATTGAAGGCCGCTCTCGATGCGCCTCCACGCCCCCTGCCCCAAACTGGAGCGTCTCCTCAAGGAACCCGGATTCTTTGATGCCGGCCCGAATCGGCGAACACCGCCCGCCGAATCGAAAAGCTCCGCCCCGATCATCTGGTACAAGGCTTCGACTCCGGCCAAGGAGAGTTGAACCGATATCTGTCACATTATGCGTGGACAAATCAGCAGGCGGGGGCCGCCAGACCTACATCGGCCTGGTGGGCGATGCGGTCATTGGGTATCATACCCTTGCGGTGGGCCACGTCACACGCAAGAAAGCGCCCGAGCGTCTCACCAAGGGGCTGGCCCGCCATCCCGTGCCCGATCATGCTGCTGGCGCGCCTGGCCGTGGATCGCCGCTGGCAAGGCCAGGGGGTGGGCAAAGCGCTCTTGAGGGATGCGATGCAACGCACACTGCAGGCTGCCGACATTGCCGGCATTCGCACGTTCGCCGTTCACGCTAAGGACGAGGAAGCCCGGAGCTTCTATCAGAAATTCGACTTCATCCCCTCGCCCATCGACCGGATGCACTTGTTCGTTCTGCTCAAGGACGTGCGGCGGATTATTCGCGGCATGACAATTCCGACCGCCGTCATGCTCTGCGTCCGACATCCGACTTTTCCTCAGAAAGCCGGTACCGACGTGCCTTCTCAAGCCGGCCGGAAGCGAAACGCCTACCGAGCTCCCTTAAGGACGCCGACCAGCGGACGATGCGCCTTTCCACTTGGCGCTCAGGCGCGGGCTGCCTTGCTCCAGCCATTCCCTCCAGTATCGCCGCAGGTGGCGCGGATTTCGCAGAGAACCATAGAGCAGAGCGAGTCCGTACTTGATCAGCGAAGGCGGCACGGGCTCGAAGAAGCCGTCCCGCCGGTCCACCAGCGCGCAACAGTAGCCGTAAACGTGCGAGAACGGCGCGTAGCCGTAGTGGGTTTTGAGTAAGTCGATGGATGCTTTGAAAACCCCAGCTCTCTCTCGCAGCGTTTTCGACCCGCGATGCATGCGGGATGTCGCGAGATATTGGTCGACTTTGAGAAGCGTGTGGCGTTTAGCCAGGCGAATCCAGAGATCGTAATCCAGGCCGTTGCGCAGATTGACATTCATTAGGCCCGCTTCGAGGAACGCATCGCGCCATAGAAACGCCGCTGGCTGGCAGATGAAGCACTCCGTTTTCAACAGCTCGGCGTCAAATTCCTTGGTCGGGTAACGGCTCAGATTCGCGCCCGCTTCGTCCGTCAGATAACCCTCTCCGTAGATGCCCGCATGGCCAGGATTGGCGAGCAGATGGCGGACGGCGGTGCTTACGGCGCCGGGCAGGTAGGTGTCATCCGCGCAGAGAAACGCAAACACGCTCCCTCGCGACAGCTGGAACCCCTTGTTAATGGCATCGGTCTGGCCGCGATCCGGCTCTGAGACATAGTGCAGGCGGCCCTCGTATTTGCACAGCAGATCGAGAGTCCCATCTGTCGATCCGCCGTCGATCACGATGTATTCGATATTCGGATAATCCTGGCTGAGTACGCTTCGGATGGTCTCTTCAAGAAACCGGGCCATGTTGTACGTCGGGGTGATGATGCTGACGAGTGGGCGGTCTTCGGATTCCATGGCTGGACTTCCCTCTGAGTTTAGCGCGCGCGCCGGGCGGAACGGGCGAATTTAGGACGCCGGCCGGGCACAGGACTTGGCGTTCGGCGCCATCTCCGGCAGCTCCAATTCCCTCAAGCCCCAGTTCTCGCGATTGAAGATCATAGGTGAATCGAATCGCCGCATATGCTCGGCCCAAGTTACAAGATCCCGGTATTCCAGCCACGAGATTCCTTTGGCCCGGAGGCGGTCAAACAAGCGGGCCTGCCCTTCCGGAGTCCAACCCGAGCCGGTTCCGTGCTCGATATGGTAGATGCGAAGTGGATCTTTCAAGACCTCTTCGCGGACACCCGCGTGATGCGCCGCATAGCAGAGAACGGAATCGATGTTGAAGGAGTACATGTCGAATTCCGGGTAGCCGCGCAGGTCCATCCACTGCTCCCGAGCCATCAGGGTGAAATCTCCGCAAGCGTTGGTGTGGAGGAAGATCGGGCTCGCACCGGAGATCGGGCTCGCACCGGAGATCGGGCTCGCACCGGAAACCGCGCCCGGCCGTTTCAGTTGCGGACGAGACCGGTAAGCGCGGATCCCACCAGTGAACAGCCCGGTAAATCCCCCGACGCCAATGTAAAACCGGGCCCAGTGTCGAAATCTGGGGGAGACTGAAACCGTAAACGTCACGGGCGGTTCTTCATCGCCCAAGCGGGTCAGCAGGTGCATGAACCGGATCCAAATGCTCTTAGCGCCGGCCCAATACCCGCCTCTGGCAGATGGACGTTTTCGCGAGCTCCGGCCGCCGCGACTGAGATCAACCTGCGCAGAGGGCACCCACTCGCAGCGGAAGACTCGCAGGTTCAAATCACGTGGGTCGCGTGCCAGTGGCCGACCGCCGCCCAATACGTGAAGCCGGAGGGAACGAACAACCCCATCGCCAAGCGAAAGTTCCACCTCGATGGTTGTTCGAGCGCGGACTACCTTCTCTGCGATGACCCTACCACCATCCCCGATAGCTTGCAGCCGCAGGGGATCGGTTCCCGCTCCCGGCCCTGGTTCTAGGTCAAAGATTAGGCACGAAGCGCCTACCTTGGGTACCCGAATCATCACTTCCGCGTCGTTGCCAATCCATCGAAAGGTGTGCTCTGGCGAATACCTTTCTAAACTGTGCCAACCGGCGCCGAAACTGATCCCTGAATCGGAGGCGGCGATGTCGTTCGGGCTGAGCGCTCTTAAGCCATCCGGCGTCAGGTCGAAAGTGCCCTCTCGGGCATTGACCCGGATTAAGTGGGTCTTGCAGTAAGCCAATTGCTCATCTACTGGTCCGTCCACTGGAACGTCGCTCATGACATCATAGCGGTCGATCCGGTACATGCGGCTGGGATCGAGACGCTCCTGAGCCAGATAGCGGACCAGTTCGTCGGAAAAAATGATGTCGATGTTGGTCGCTAGCACGAAGCTGCCCCGCGCGCGTCGAATGCCGACGTTCTTAGCAATCATTTGATACAAGGGCATCGCTTCGGCATGTTTGTATCGCCGATGAGCTTCCGGAGGAACCTTGATGAAACGGACATCGCAGGGGCTGGTATCGGCAGGCCATCTAAGGGCGTTCATCAGTGGAGGCCGGTCTTCCGGAGGGTTCCAGTCGACCACAATGAGTTCGGACGACAGGCCATGACGTTTGCATTGGCCGATCCAGCCGTTAACAAAAGCCTGCATCCGAGTCAGCAGACCGCCGCCGTGGTCATCGTTGCGAGCGGTGACAACCACTGAAAGATATGGGCTCGTTTCCGGCACTCTGAGCCTTGCTCCTACGATCGGGCTTTGCTCCCGCGGGCTTGGGCCTGAGGGCGAGTGAAGTGCGGAAACCTGTAAGGGCCAGGTCTCTCATTCAAGCTGAAATAAAACCAGTGGGCCTGAGTCTCGAACAAGTCGCCCAGTATTCGTCGCATTTCCGTCTGCTGGTCAGAAGTCAAATTGCTATGGAAACTGTGGTCAGCCGAATCCAGGGTGAGATGATTTCGCGTGGTGAAGTCGAGCGCTGCGATCGATTGTTCCACCGCAGAGTCGATGATGCCGATCTTGAGCCGTGGTCCCGACCAGTTGTTGCCTTTCCAGAGCCCATGACCGCCATATTCAAACTGTTCGTCCGAACTGTAGCGCGTATCGGAAAGATCGTGCATGATGATCAGATGTTCGAGCGGGGCTACGATTGGCAAGATCTCGCCCAGGACGCACTCCGCGATATCGAAGCCATGCGCATCCCAGAAAATCAAAACGCGCTTCGCCCCGGAGAGAGATTTTCGGTAGTCGAATTCCAGGATATCGGCGCGTTGGGCCTGCAGCGGATGAAACCAAGCAGCAGGCACGATCTTACGAAGGCGGGGAAGCGTCTCCCGTTCCCAACTGTCGGACAAACACAAGCTCAGGATTCGCGAGCGGCCTTCGTTAATGTTCGAGGCTTCCGTGAAGGCGCAGGTTGAATTGCCTTTGCCTCGCCCCAACTCAAGGATCAGGTCCGGTGCAAAATCGATAGCCGCGGCCATCAATTGCGCCCATTGGTAAGGCCAGAGATCGGAACGCTGATCGACGGCTTGGCCTAGCGAAAGGATCCGATCACGCGCACCCGCAAGCGTCGTGCGTTGGTTCCAGTAAGCTCGCGCTGGGCTGAAAGTGGGCAAGGGCGATTCCTCCTCTTTACTCGAGATTGTTTGCTTTGCGGGCTCGGGCGCAAATTCGGCATCCGCTTCTTTCGCAAGGCGGGTCGCCAAGGAACTCTCGGCCGGGATAGCGATCATGTTGTCGCTGAAGCTTCCCGGAAACGCCGGAATTGGCCGACCGCTTCCGGAGTCGAACGCAAAGAGTCGGTACTGGAACGAAGTCAACAACGCGGTTAGGGCATCCAGACTGCTCCGTTGTTTTTCGAGCGCCGGGCCGCTAGCTTCAAATATCACAACCGGCCGGTGCTCGGCCAACACCGCCCGGGCACCCTGGATCACGCGTTGTTCCGCGCCTTCCACATCCATTTTGATGACGTCGATCTTGGGGAGCCTGGCTTCGCGGACCAAGCAGTCCAGGGTACGTACGGTCACGCGCTCAGTCCGCAGCAGGCTTACGCCCTGATTGGCAAACGCTCCCAGGGTGTTGTGGCCCTCATGCTCGTAGCCCGCGATCGTCAGATCCTGTTCGCTGTCCGTATCGGCGAGCGCGACGTGGAATGCCTGCACGTTGTCCAATTGGTTTAGCGAAAGATTCTGCTGCAGACGTCCAAACTCCCGCTCGCTTGGCTCAAAGGCCCAAACTTTGCCCTGCGTGCCCACTCGCTGGGAAGCGAAAAGTGTGTACAGCCCTTCGTTGGCTCCAACATCGACAAAAATCATGCCGGGGGCCAGAATCTGATCGAGGAAGGCAAACTCGTTGGGTTCGGCGCAACCGGCGATAAACAATTGACGGCTCAGATCGTTGCCGAGGTAAAGATTCAGCTGAAGGCCGCCGTACCAGGAAAACACGAAAGGAACTGCGAGCCTGTGCTTGTTGAAGTACTCCCAGATCCGGCGGCGCTGCCGGAACGCCAAGTCCGGATTATCCCAGTCGGCGCCAAAACTCCAGCCGGGATAGGGGACGAGGGGACGAACGAAAATCAAGTCCTTGGCCGCTTCCAGCGCATCCATGTGATTCAACCACGCCGGATGGCTTCCGAACCCTTCCCGATGCCGGGAGGCGGGAACGACCGGCATTTCGCGTGGCACTCTGTGAAGGGTGCTCGGCCCGCCCGCCCTTTCGCGTCGCAGGACCTCGGGCTCGCCGTTCCGGGAGTCTCCCAGCAGCAGCGCCAGAGTGTCGCTAGCCAGAGGCCAGCGCGACGCCACAAAGATGCTTCTCAATAGGTGGCCGTGTCTGGATGACGCCAGATCATTTAGCCACTCAAATTCAAAATCCGCGTGGTCTGGCGGCGATTTGGGTGCATAGACGTAAGAGAAACCGGCCCGCGAAAGCGTCATAGCCACAAACGCCGGCGATGGGCGGCTCCCCAGTCCACCTAACGCCTGATTCAGCGTCTCAACCGGTTCATCCTCTAATCGGAGGACCGCCTCCGAATAATCGGTGACGACGGTCTCGAGCAACAACAGCTCCCGAGTTACCTGCGCCATGTTCCGCAATCCGGCCACCGGGTTTTCCAGATGATACAGAAGGCCATAACAGAAAACGATATCGAATTGGCCGAAAGGCAGCAGAGAATCGGTCTCCACATTGGCCACTTGGGCGTCCATATCCGGGTAACGCGCGCGCAATGCTGCTATATTTTCCGTGCGTCCATCCACGCAAGTGACCCGGCAATCTCTTTCCACGAAGAAACGCGCCAGGCGTCCGACGCCGCAGCCGACATCCAGGACGGATTTCCCGGCCAGAGGCAACCCGAGCGAGTCCAGATGGGCCATGCGCGCGGTGTTGATTGCGAGCGCATCCGGCGAATCGAAGACGGCAATGCCACCGCCGCCGGACGGCGGAGATTCCGGAACGGCAGATATGGGATACGGGGATCGGAGTTGTTGAGCCATCTGTGCTTAAAGGAATTAACCATCAATTTAACACGGTCCCCAAGTCGTCATCAGGGGCCAACACCTCGCAGTTGGCTTCCAAACAGTGCTCGCGATACGAGCGCTTGGCGAGGGCTGGGCGAGCGCATGCAGGGACCAGCCTGGACAGCGCACCGCAAGTGGTAGCTTGGGTCTAGGGACCGGTATGCAAACACCACGAATTCAACGCGACCCCAAGATGACTAAGTCGCTGGTGGCGAAGGGCGTATTTCAATCCTCGCCGCTAGGACTGGTTGACGTGGGAGCGAGCGGCGGAATCGATTATTACTGGAACGTCTTCGCCACAAGCCTGAAAGCCATAGGATTCGACCCGTTGATCAGGGAGGTGGAGCGATTAAACGCTCTTCATCACGACGGCGACCAGCGGTATTACGCGTACTTGGTGGGGTATAAGCCGTACAGCGAACTCGTTGCGGACCAGAGCGCGCTGCCGAGACTGTACGAGCGTACCAGCACGATGCGCGCACAAAAGCTCGCACGATGCGACTACACGCGAACTTATTACGACCAGACTGGCGCGGGATCGTTGGCCAAGGATTTGATCGAACTGGATGAGTTTTTCCTGCAAACTCATCCGATGGATGTGGATTTCGTGAAGATCGACACGGACGGATCCGACTATCAGGTCCTGCTGGGAGCGCAGGAACTGCTGCGATCGTGCCCGGTGATGGGAGTGGCCGTGGAGTGCCAGTTCCACGGAGTGGTCCACGATAACGCGAACATCTTCTCGAACATAGACCGCTTGCTGCGCCGTCTTGGCTTCTCGCTGTTCGACATCGAGGTATACCGTTACAGCCGCGCGGTTTTCCCGAAGCCATTCGTGTATCGCATTCCAGCACAGACCACCGCCGGGCAAGTGCTGTGGGCGGACGCGTTGTATTTCAGAGACGCTGGCGACCAAAGTTATGAGGCGTCATGGGCAGCTCCGTTGTCCGAACATAAAATCCTGAAACTCGCCTGCTTATTCGACATCTTCGGGTTGGAGGACTGCACCGCCGAACTTCTGCTGAAGTACCGTGACCGTTTAGCGCCCCTGATCGACGTCGATGCCTGTCTGGACCTGATCACGCCTGTGCTGGATGGACAGCGAGTGTCCTATCGCCAATACGTGGAACGCTTCGACAGTAAACCCGATTCGTTCTTCCCTCCGGCATGACGGGCCCTCCATCCCGCTAGTCTCTTCGTATGAGGTCGAACCAGTTGAAGTCAGAGTCACGTCTTTGAGCCAGTTTGTCCAGTTGAGGGGTGGCGTAGATACGTGGACGGCGCAATGTTGGGCTGGCAGCCGCGTCATCGCTGTTAACTTCCAGACCGGCAACATCACGCTATGCATATCGGTCGGGAAACCCGTGATCGGCAATATATTAGAGAATAGGTTGGAGCTCAACCCTGCACCGATTCGGGGCCCGGAACCAGGGCCGAGCAGCAAAGACACTGTACTAAATCTTGATAACCGATTGGAGATCAAAGCATGAAAATGCTCATTACGGGGGGAGCCGGCTTCATCGGCTCAAACGCGGCAAGCCGGTATCTGCAACGAGGCTGGGACGTCGTGGTCATCGACAACCTGGCACGGGAAGGCGTTCACAAGAACTTGGAGTGGCTGAGACCCCAGGGCTCGTTGCAATTCGAGCAAGTGGACGTGCGAGACGCCGAAAAGCTTGCCTCCGTGTTCCGGCAGCACCGCGATGCCGACCAGGTGCTGCATCTTGCCGCCCAAGTGGCCGTTACCACTTCGGTGACTGCTCCGCGCGAGGATTTCGAAATCAATGCACTCGGCGCCTTCAACGTCCTGGAAGCGATACGTCTCTCAGGAATAAAAGCGCCGGTCCTTTATTCTTCGACTAACAAGGTGTATGGCGAGCTGACGGAGCTTGGGGTCGAGGAAAAAGAGGGACGCTATGCTTACAAATCTCTTCCCTTCGGCGTTCCCGAGTCGCAAAATCTTGATTTTCACTCTCCGTACGGCTGCTCCAAGGGCGCAGCAGATCAATATTTCATTGACTACCACAGGATCTATGGGCTTCGTACCATCGTCTTTCGGCAGTCGTGTATCTATGGCTATCGTCAATTCGGAGCGGAAGACCAGGGTTGGGTGGCCTGGTTCATGATCGCCAGCCAACTGGACCAGCCCATAACAGTATACGGGGACGGGAAACAGGTAAGGGACATTTTGTTTATCGATGACTTGCTGGACGCTTACGACACGGCTTTTGCCGCGGGAGACCGACCTGTTGGGCGGGCCTACAACATCGGAGGAGGTCCGGATAACATCCTCTCGCTGCTGGAGCTGATCCAGTATATTGGAAAGCGGCAAAACCGCAAGTTGCCTTTCGATTTCGCGGACTGGCGTCCCGGTGATCAGAAGGTTTTTGTCAGTGACATTCGTCTTGCTCAGGCTGAACTTTGCTGGACACCAAAAATCAGGTGTGTACAAGGCCTCGAGCTTCTCTATGATTGGGTTAGCCTCAACAAAGAACTCTTTGTTGAGGAATACCGTAGTCTTGACGGTGCAAGCCAGGCAAAATCAAACCGTTGCAGCGCGTCGTGACTGCTGGGTGTGTGCAGAACAATGGAGTTCCTTCGCCTCCACTCGTAACTTACTGGCTTCGACAGCTCTGTCCAACAGCCATTCCAACGAAAGATTAGCCGTTCGTATATCGGATTCCAGCGCAGACAATTCCGGGACAAGTGTTGTGGGCGGACGCGCTGTACTTCAGAGACGCTGCAGAGAAGGGCTATGAGGCTGCCTGGTCGGTGCCGCTGAGCGAGCAGAAGATCCTGAAACTCGCCTGTCTGTTCGAAATTTTCGGGCTGGAGGATTGTACCCCAGAGCCTCTGCTGAAATACCGTGAACGCTTGGCGCCTCTGATCGGAGTCGAGCCTTGCCTGGACCTGATTGCGCTGGCGCTAGAGGGACAGCAATCTCCCTATAGCCGCTACCTGGAGCGCTTCGAAAAAAAGCCGGATTCGTTCTTTCCTCCGGGATCACCGCGGTACAGGCGGGGCCAACGGACCGTTTCTGCCTACCCAGCTTTAACAAAAACCGTCAGGATACAGAAAAATAGCGATCCGGCACCAGCCAGGTCCCACGTAATTTCGTTTTCAATTTCCGACCGAATGTTTGGTACACTAGAGTGCTCAAGTAACAGTCCGTTCGGGCAACGTTGCAGGATTAATGACTTTCTTCTGCGACCTTTCAGAGTTCACGCGCCGCAGGGGGACTCGACGGCACTCTAGCTAATGACCAGAGCCGCTAGCGGTCATGTATACCAGGTCCAGTCGCGCCGCCGGCCGATGAGTTACGTCAACACCCATTTGACCGAGCGGTTGCAGCGATCCTTAGGAGACTTCAATGATTGAGAACGCTGCAATGCCGGCTCGTTCCACGGCGTCCCCCTCCCCTAACGCTGCGCGAGCGTTTATCATCATCCCGGCATACAACGAAGGTCACGGTATCGCCGGGCTGCTTGGCCAATTGCAGAGGCTGTCAGGGGACCTGCCGCTATCCGTAATTCTGGTGAACGACGGCAGCACCGACGATACGCTGGTGGAAGCTGCGAGGTTCCAAGGCGTGGTGGACCTCGAGATCATCAACCATTCTGTGAATCAGGGCGTGCCTCAGACTTTCTACGACGGACTCGCCGCAGCCGCTTCCCGGTGCGAGAACGACGACTACATCGTGATTGTGGAAGGAGACGGCACAAATGACCTGCAATGGGTTCCCAGGATGTCGGCCCTAATTCAGGAGGGAGCCGATCTCGTGATTGCCTCACGATTTGTCCCGGGAGGCGGCTACCTTAATTTTCCGCGACACAGAACCTGGGGCAGCCGCCTTGTCAATTATGCACTCCGAATGTTGCTGCGGTTTCCCGGAGTCACGGATTACACAATCTTCTTCCGCGCCTATCGAGCGGCGGTCGTCAAGAAGGCCCTCGAAGAATACGCAGCAAGTCTGGTCTCCGGGCGATCGTTCGCCGCCAATCTGGAGATCCTGCTGAAAGTACGGCCCCATGTGAAAAAGATGCGCGAAGTTCCTCTCGTATACGACTACGCTCACAAGGGCGGCCCCAGCAGCATGCGCGTGTTTCGGACTCTTTACGAATACGGGCCGCTGCTCCTGCGTTGGTATCTGGGCCGGCTCTAGGAGTCCTCAGGAAGTGGTAGTAACGCAACAACGACGTAGCGTCGCCTTATCCAACCCAACGCCGCCGTGCGTGGTATGCGGAACACCGTCAGTACCTTACGGATCCAAAGCGGGGTACGACCTGTTTCACTGCTCTGCGTGCCTCCACCTGTTCGTTTGGCCTATGCCTGCCAACGTGGACTTCATTTATGGTGAAGACTATTTCACAGGCGCCAAAGCGGGCTTTGGGTACACCGATTACGATCGTGACAAGCAAGCCATGGCGCCAACGTTTCACGCGTATCTCAACCGCATCGAGAAGGTATTGGGAGGTACCGGCACGCTTCTGGACGTGGGCGCCGCTACCGGTTTCTTTCTCGATCTCGCGCGAAGCCGGAAATGGGAGGTACACGGGATAGAGGTGAGCGTGAGCGCCGCCACTACTGCGCGTTCAAAGGGGCTGGATGTTCTGACCGGTCCGGTGGAAAGCTGCGACTCTCCTCCGGGCAGCTTTGACGCAGTTTGCATGTGGGACGTCATCGAGCACATGCCCAACCCCTGCGCAGCTGTGACTCATGTGCGGCAGCTGCTTAAGCCCGGCGGCATACTCGCCGTCAACACGCCCGATAGTGACAGCCTTTTACCCCGGCTCCTGGGCGTCAAGTGGCATCTGATCATTCCTCCGGAACACCTCAACCTTTTCAGCCGCCGATCCCTGCGCATTCTTTTGGAGCGGCACGGCTTTGAGATTCTGGATCTAACGAGGGTGGGCAAGACATTCACGCTCCAATACACAGCACAATTCGCTCTCAAAACATTGGGGCTGCTAGATGGCCCGGCCGGACGGATCAGCCGCGCTTTGAACGGCACTTGGATGGGCCGATGGCGGATTCCCATCAATCTTCGGGATAACGTCTTTACCCTGGCCCGTGCGCGGTGAATTCGGTCATGCAAGATGCTCCTCCCTGGAAACCTGAATGACGGCTGCCGAATTCATTTACACCGTCATATTGAAGCCTCGGCCGCTGAAACTCATCGCCAACGCGCTCATTCGCCGGATCATTCCTAAACGGTTGGCCGTTTCGGGAGGAGTCGTTGTGCTGAACCCCAGAGATCCGGTGGTTTCGGGCGCCCTTACCTTCGGAGTCTACGAAAAGCCTGAAACAACTTTCTTCTGCGAGGCCTGCAAACCGGGCATGACAGTCCTCGACATAGGCGCCAACGTCGGCTATTACACTGCGTTGGCAATGGCGCGCGTCGCGGGCGGAAGCATTATAGCGATGGAACCCGACGAAGAAAGCTTTCGATATCTCCAACAGACCGTTCACGCAAACGGGGCGGTAAACACAATCTGCGTGCCCAAGGCAGCGGCCTCCCAAAATGGCACAGTGCGATTGTACACGTCGACGTTGAACCGGGCAGACAACCGTCTCTACCCCAACGAACTGGCCAGTGATTCATGCGACGTAGAGGCGGTTACCGTCGATTCGTTGCTGGCGGAACTGCACGTTCCTTCGGTCGACCTGGTCAAGATCGACGTGCAGGGCTTCGAAGGTCATGTTCTTCGCGGCATGCGAGCGACCATCAGCCAATCACCGCACTTGATTATCTTGATCGAGTTTTGGCCACATGGTTTGAGAAGTGCAGGCACGAATCCCATCGAGGTCCTGACGGAGTGGGAGGACATGGGACTGCGTCTGTTTGAGCTGACCCATAGGAGCACTCTCCAGCCCCTGTCGGACAAACAGGGATTAGTGAACCGGCTTCCGGGAAAACGATACACGAACATCGTCGCTTACCGGGGACCCGGAACACCTCCTTTGTTGGACGGCAGGCAACCGGGCGGCAGGCTCTAGTTGGGCTCTTGGCGCACAGTCGTGTGCTAGGTTGACACCATGCCGCGAAGTCACAGAAGAGTGAAACGGAAACGGCCGGTAGCCCCGGTGGCCAGTCCGCGTCGCGGTGAGGTTTCCGGAACTCGTATTTCCCCCGCGTCTTTATTGGCAGGATTGCGATCACTGTCTCCGCCTGAAACGCTGGCCTTAACGGCATGGATAACGGCCATCACGGCGCTGCTCGTTCTGCTGATCGCCCATCTTCAGCGGATCTTGCCGAAATCATTCCACTATTCCGGTACTTTATCGACGGTATCCGCCTGGACCTTGTTAGCGGCCTTGCTTTCGGGTTTGGTCATGGCCTTAGCTCAGCCCAGGCGGTGGCTAAGTTCAGATACTCGTATCAGCATCCAGGGGATCAAGTCGTACATCCTGGCGATGCAAACCGGCATACTGCTGCTCCCCGTGCCGGCTTTCCTGCTGGTCTGGAAGTCGCCCTACGACAATCTGGAGTGGTTCGGCTACGGGTTCCTGAATAAACGCTGGCTCTTTGCATTCTACTGGCTGGCCACCCTGGCGTCCCTTGTATTCCCGCACATTTTTGCCTATCTGCTGGAGTCCCGATCTCAATCTTCCAGTGTGCTGCCTGCTCCCGAGACCTCCGAGATACTGGAAATCCCTCAAGGCAGAAAGTCGAGGAAATGGTTCTGGACAGTGAGCCGGACACTCCTCGCCTTGTGCTTGGCCTGGTTCTTAGCCGGCCCGCCGTGGAACTTGTACCGGCATCACCGGCCCATTGACTTTCATGAGCAGGTGAATCTCGGTCCTTTGCAGGCCATCGAAAAAGGCTACATACCATATATCGGTGCCGCTTCCACGCAATACGGCCCGGGCTCAGAGCTCGTGACTTATCTCTTTATGAAGCTGGCTGGACGTTTCGACGTCGTGGGTTTTCGCGAGGCAACCGCATGCCTGCATTTGGCTACTATGCTGGGCTTCTGCCTGGTGGCTTTTTCTCTGTTGGATATCTGGTCGGGCCTGGCGGTCTTGCTGCTAGGGCTGGCCTATTCGCCCTTGATTTTTTTTCTATGGGCGCCGGACGGCACCCTGTATGGCTTCTATGGTTGGGGTAACGGCTGCAGATATCTTGGGGTTCTGATTGTCATCGCAGGGCTTGCGCGGCTGGCGCACTCGGAGCGGCCGCACCGGTGGGTGTGGCCCTCGTTCGTCCTGGGACTCATTTGGGGCCTTTTTTCTTGGCTGTCACAGGAGAATCTCTCGTCCACGGCACTAGGCGCGGGCTTATTAATGACCCTGCTTTGGCTCACCGACACCACCAAGCCAAGAACCATCGTCCATATCAGTCTCAGTCTGTTGTGCGGGTTGGTTGGGTTCTGGGCACCGATCCTGTCGTACTACAGCTGGCATGGGGTGGTGCGAGATTTTGTCCACTGGTATTTTCTGGTCCCTAGCATGGTTGTCCGGGGTTTCAGCAACACCTTTTGGCCTCCAACAGACACTCTGCAGGCCAAAGCGTTCTACTTTACGGGGCCGTTCCTCATCCTGGCCGGCATATGCACCATTGGCGACTTCCGCAGGCTCCGTCCGAGGAAGCACCTGAACCGCTCCCAGGTGTGCCTGTTGGGCTTTCTCTGTTCGCTGGCGGCTTCCTACCCGTCATCGCTTTTCCGGAGTGATAGCAGTCACCTGATAAATACACTCATCGCCCTACCTTTCGTAATCTTCCTGGCTTGCCGGCATGTTCCCGACTGGGTCTTTAAGACACTACCGGTTCGCTGGGTCTGGCGCATCGCCATGATCGCATTGGTTTTCTACTTGTATCCACTCAGTCCGTTCTTTCATGACATATATAACCGCACCGTGCTGTCCCCATTGTCCAAGTTCGCTAAACCGCAATCGGCACAAGCCCGGCCGGTCGACTACCGAATCCCCTTCCAGCGCGCGACCCGGTACTTGAGCGATGAACCCTACGCGGCTGCCAGCCTCGGTGATATTCCCATGCGTACTTTTTTGGAGTATATGGAGGGATTGCGCGAGCTGATCGGCAATAGGAGAACCTACATACAGGGCTTCCCTGGTACCGCGGCGTCGTTTCCCTATTTCATGATGGACTTAACGCCTGCGCCTCACTTGGTAGACCAGGATATGTTAATGATCAACTCTGCCGTGCGCGATGAGGCAGTGGCATACTTCACTGAACATGTTCGGGAATGTGACGCCGTCATCACTGCTGACCTTGCGTCTCAGGAAGCACAAGTCTTCCTGCGGGCGTATCCAAACGCCGTCGGCGTGAAGCGCTCCCTGGGCCGCAATACTGTCTATGTGCTGCTCAGTGGGACTTCGCAGGGCCGGTAGCCGCGGGGTTTTTCCGCTCCCCAAACAACGCGTATTGCCCCCCCACCGGCACCCCGGCCAGCAGCGATTCCAGGCCGCCTAAGTATCGATAAGCAACCTGCGGAAAATAGAGGAAATATTCCAGACGAATGCGGCGCAGACCCGCCGCGGCCACCCTCGCCTCAGCTTCCTTGGCGCGGAGAAGAACGGCATCCGCATCAATGGGTGTGCGGCTTACGATGAGCCGGGTAATCGGGTTAAGCGGATTATGCTCGATCATGCAGAAGATTCCGCCCGGCCGCACGACCCGGACGATCTCCGCGGTGAGGGCTGCACGGGCATTGGGCGGAACATGATGATAAACGCAAACGGCTGTGACGAAATCAAAATTCGCATCGCTAAACGGAATAGCCGCAGGATCGCGTTGCACGCGCGTTTCGATTCCAGAGATTTCGTGCATCATATCCGCCGAAACATCACATCCGGCGACATACCCAAAATCGAGACGAAGCAGATCGAGCAGTTCTCCTCTGCCGCAGCCGACGTCTAAATACCGAAGGCCGGCCGTAGCCATCCGGCGCCGCTGAAAAAACCTGTGGATCAAGTCCCGTTTGCGGGTGTGAAAAAACAGCGACTCCCGGCCCGAGAAGCGGTCGCGAATGGGATCTCGCAGCAGTTGCTCGTACGAGGACGCCAGTTGATCGAATCGGGGCTCCATCAGCGTATGGGCGCGGCGGTCGCACCGGACCGTTCGACGCGGTCGCCGGCTTGGACATCCGTGCCGAACCTTCGGGCCACGACGTACAACGGTCTCCCTTTCGATTGTTCGTACAGCTTAGCAACGTATTCTCCCAGAACACCGATGCTCATCAGAGTAATGCTGCCGATGAAAGAAACCAGCACAGTCAGGGAGGTCCACCCAGGCACCGTGTACCAACCCAAAAAATGGGCCAGAAGCGCCCGCAGCCCCTCCTCAACTCCGAAGAGGCCGATGACTGCGCCCATGATGATGCTGAGCCGTAAGGGTATGGTCGAGAAGGATGTCGCCGCCGTCCACGAGAAGCTGAGCATCCTTGCCAGCGAGTATTTTGTGGAACCGGCAACACGGGGCCGCCGGTGATATCTCACGCCAACTTGCGGAAAGCCCACCCAGGCCACCATGCCCCGCAAGAAGCGGTGCGTCTCTCGCATCTGCCGGACGGCATCGACGCACTCGCGAGAGATCAGGCGGAAATCGCCCACGTCGGCGGGCAAACCCTCGTATACCAGTGCTCGCATGATCCTATAGAAGGCCCATGCGGTGAAGCGCTTCAGCAAGCTCTCCCCGGCGCGGGACTCTCGGAGCCCGTATACCACATCATAGCCGTCACAATAGCGCTCGACCATCTCGTGGATCGCCGAGAGAGGATCCTGCAGATCGGCATCTAGAAGGACAACCGCATCACCGGTGGCATGGTCCAGTCCCGCCGTAGTAGCAATTTGATGGCCAAAATTGCGTGACAGGTGCAGTACAGCAACGCCGGGTTCAGTTCGCGCCCATTCCGCCAGGTACTCCAAGGTTCGGTCCGTGCTGCCATCATTCACCAGTACCAGTTCCAATGCGCCGGCGAGCGTCTGAGCAAACTCCTGAAGGGCCGACCGAAGAGAAGGCAACACCGCCTCTTCGTTGTACATTGGTATAACCAATGACAGCCTGGCGGGGGGACGTCGCGAGGTCAGAAGATGACGGGTTGCCTGTTCCGCTTCGCTCATCGGATCGCCGTAGGTGTCAATAGAATAGTCTGGCACGCGGCTCGGTTGTCAAGTTTGGCGTCCCTATGAAGGGGCCGGTTCCATTGGCAGAAGATCGACGAACGGGCCGAGCTTCGTGTTCCACCGCGCGCCCGTCCGGTACTTCTTCCTTAGCGTGTTGACATAAATCCGCGCATCGGCTTCATCGGTCACCGTGGTGAAAGTCCCCACAGACTCGTCTGCGGTGGTGGTCCACATGGCCGCGGCCACAACGCGCAGTCCTTTTGCAAACGCGGCGTCAATCTGCTTGCTCATCATCGCCGCCGCGTCCACCCCGCTGATGCCGCGGTTGGTGGTAAAAGGGCGGGCGAGGTGGAAACTTCTTTGCAGCCACCCCTCCGAATCGCCGCGCCACAAAAAATTGTACTGCCAGGCCGTCCACCCTTCAAATCCGTGACAGACGATTACCGTGCTTTTCCTTGGGAACAGACTGTCCAGTTCTTTGATGGCGTCCAGTGATCTGCTGTCTAGCCCCTGGCTTTCTCTCATCAAATGGATGTTCCATTCGCCGTTCGCCGCAGCCAACACCCCTAGGGCAGCGACGATGGATCCGCGCCACAGGACTCCGGTCCGCCCCAACTTCCGCGCTCCCAGGACGACCAGGCCGGATATGGTTGCAAACATCGGCTCGATTTGCATTTGTGGGTCCTGAGGCTGCGAATAAACAGCTCCCGCTTCTCCTGCGAGGAATAACGCAATCGCGAAGGCCGCAAGCAAACGCAGGCCCGGGCTGCCCCGTCGCCGCGCCAGGGCTACAGCACAGGCCGCAAGCGCGATGACCAGGACCGCCCAAGAAAGAATCATCGAGTGCAAGATGGAGCGGTTCTCAAAAGCAATTCGATAGTCGGTTAGATTGTTCGCACCGGACAAGTAATTTCCCGTTCCGATAAGCAAATACCAGAACTTCTCGCGGAACAGGCCCACCCAGCCGGCGGCATCCGCCTTCGCCGGGTGAAGCACCACCCATATGGGAATGTGCTGCCTCGGAAGCACTGCCAGAACTACGACCTGGGCGCATACAGAGAACAGAAACAGCCATGCTGCCCCGATCAGGGCATATACCCGCCGTTCCATCAGTAGCAGCGCGTAGACTGCTCCGATCGCTGCCAGGGCCGGTGCCATTACGGTCCAATGGAGCAAAGTGGCTAGCGCCAGCAGCAGGGCGCTCAGGGAAAACCACAAAGTTCCACCCAGATGCAGAAACTCAAAGAAACAGACCGTGGCGGCGAGAAAACACGTGTATGCAGGTACGATGTCTTCGGAATTGATGCTGTTCAGGAGGACGAATCCAGCGCCCGCGTGCACGATCGAAATGACTGCGCTAATCCAGCGCGAGTTGGTGAAGCGGAACGCGAGGACAAAAACCAGCCCGGAAGCCAACCCTCCAAACAGGGCATTAAGAATCGCCATTTTTCGGAAGGTGACATCGGGGGCAGGGGTTCCATATTGCAGCAGCGAATCGGGTATCAGCCGGGCGAGATGTCCATAAAGATCCCCATAAAGAATTCCGCCGCTGTCAATCGGAAAGCTGCCGCCGTGCTCCCACGCCGCAACGGTCGGGGCCTTCCAGAGGCCGTTGGTGGTACCCAAATTTGTGTTGTCGATCGTCACGACCAGGCTTATGTACGCCATGGCTGTGAGAATTGCGATAACGAGCGCCAGACTCAAGCACTGTTTCAGTTCACTTTGGGGTGGCTCCACTGCGGGGCCGAACAACGAGGTAAGAGTTGTTCCCCGCGGCAAAAAGATATTTCTTGCCCTCGATAAAGATGCCGTAATCAGATTCTCCAAGCTCTATCCAGCTTTCTGGGCGAACGGGTCGACGATTGCCCAGGGTGTGTGACCCTACACCGCCACGGATTTCGGAGCTTCCGGCGTTGACGTATCCTGCATGCTCTCCCGCACCTGCTGCTCGATCCAGGCGTAGGTGCGCGCGAGCCCCTGTTCGAGCGTGATCTCCGGCTCCCACCCCAGCACTTGGCGGAGCAGCGTGTTATCGGAATTGCGGCCGCGCACTCCCATGGGGCCCGACACGTGTTTTTTGACGATCCGAACGCCAGCGATCTCCCCCACCATGTCCGCCAGTTGGTTGATGGTCACCATGCGGTCTTGCCCCAGGTTGATGGGGTCGTGGAAATCCGAGCGCATGAGCCGGTCGATGCCCCTGACGCAATCATCGATAAAGCAGAAGCTGCGCGTCTGTTCGCCGTCACCCCAGATCTCGATCACGGGATTTCCAGTCAGCTTTGCCACTGCCACTTTGCGGCACATGGCAGCGGGCGCCTTCTCGCGGCCACCCTCCCACGTTCCGTGCGGTCCGAAAATATTGTGGAAACGCACCACGCGGGTCTCGATGCCGTAGTCCTCGCGATAGTGGATGCATAGGCGTTCGGTAACCAGCTTCTCCCAGCCGTAGGCATCCTGCGGCTGCGCCGGGTAGGCGTCAGTCTCTTTCAGCGGCACGACGTTGGCTTCGGTCTGCTTGAATTCGGGATAAACGCAAGCCGAAGACGTGTACAAGTAGCGCCGCACGCCGTTCACACGCGCCGCTTCCAGTGTGTGCAGATTGATGAGCGAGTTGTTCGAGAGAATCTGCGCATGATGGCAGGAAATGAATCCCATCCCTCCCATGTCCGCCGCCAGCGCGTAGACTTCTTCGATGCCCCGTGTGGCTTCGAGGCAGTTATCCCAGCGCCGCAGGTCGAGCAGTTCAAACTCGTCCGCGTCGGTGGGCCGATATTCGGGCGCCTTCAGGTCCACGCCGCGCACCCAAAAGCCGTTCCGCTTCAGGTGCGTGACTAAATGATGTCCGATGAATCCGCCTGCGCCGGTCACCAGGACTCTGCGACTGTCCTTCATACTTTCAGTCTCCCCGAGCCTGCATCTGAACTTTAAAGGGCTGTTCCTCCGCCGCGTCCTCGACGGCCTGGCTGGCGGAGCCCAAACCCAGTGTCACGTACTCGCCAACCGCCTCGAACGCGGCGCTCGGTAGGATGCGCCAGCAATCGATCACGGCCTTTACGCGTCCGTCGAGGGAGCGCATCGCCTCGGCGGACAGACTCTCGAACTCGCGCCAGGGAGTCGTGATTGCAAGCACGTCGGCTTCCCGTGCACAGTCCTCCAGCGACGACGCGAAGCGCACCCGGCCGATCAGCACCGAGCGCGCGTTATCCATGGCGGCGGGATCGTACACCACTACGTTTACGCCGCGTGCCAGCAGATGTTTTGCCAAAAGCAAACCCTGCGACTCTTCAATGACGTCCGTATCGGGTTTATAAGACAGCCCGGCGACTCCAGCCGTCCCTCCCGCTGGCAGGCGGCTCAGAATCATCTCTGTCAAACGCGGCACCTGCCGCCGGTTCAATGCGTCGGTGGCCTCCGCCAGCTGCGCCGGCACGCCATGCCGCCTCGCGAGCGCCGTGAACGCTGCGTTGTCCCGCGGAAAGCATGGCCCGCCGTAGCCTAGAGCGCCCTTCAGGTATTTCGTGCCGATGCGGCTGTCCGCACCCAGCGCGTTCGATACCACGGCAGCATCCGCGCCGGGAAGCGTTTCGCAAACCTGGGCCAGCATGTTCGCATAGGAAATCTTGGTGGTAACGAATGTGTTGACTGAAAGTTTGGTCAGCTCGGCGTTGACGAAGTTCATGCGCGCGATGGTTGGATGACTTTCGCAAACGCCGTCGTGGAGGCTTTCGAGGATGTCGCCGGAGCGCCGGTCATACTCGCCGATGAGCACCAGGTCGGGATTCAACATGTCGTGGATCACGCTGCCGAGGGCAATGAATTCCGGGTTGTAGCACAGCCCGAAGTCCTCGCCACAGCGCCTGCCGCTCGCTCGCTCCAGCACCGGAAGCAGGCTGCCCGCGGTCGAACCAGGCATAACTGTACTCGAAAGAACCACTAGATGATAGCCGTTCTTCGCACGCAGCGCATGGCCGATCGATTCTCCGGCCGCCAGCACATAGCGCAGCGAGAACGCCCCATCGACTTCCGAAGGCGTCGGCACGATGATGAACGTAACATCGCTGTCGGCGACGGCTTCGGCGCAATCCGTGGTGGCCGAGAGCCGCTCGCGATTCTTACTGATCAACTCCTCCAGGCCCGGCTCGTTGACCGGAGCGCGGCCCTGATTGAGAGCGTTCACATAGCCGGGGCTGATGTCGACCCCGATCACCGTATGGCCCTTCTCCGCCAGGACAGCGGCCATTGGTGCTCCCAATTTTCCCAGTCCGATGATGGACAGTCTCATGATTTGCTCACTGTTTGCGAACGATCGGCATGCGCCAGCCTGTCCCAAAAGCGCGGGACGTGACTTTCAGCCCTGGCGCGGCCTGCTTGCGTTTAAACTCCGCGTTCCGGACCATGCGCAGTACGCGCCGCACCGTCTCGGCGTCATAGCCATGCTCCAGAATTTCTTCCTCTGATTCGCTTCCCTCGACGTGCCGCTCGAGGATCTCATCGAGGATCTCATAAGGCGGCAGCGAATCCTGATCCGTCTGGTTGGGCCGCAATTCGGCCGACGGCGCTTTGGTCAGTACTGCTTCTGGTATATCAGGCCGGCGCTCGTTGCGCCAGCGGGCGACACGGTAGACCATCATCTTGGGCAGGTCAGCGATCACCGCCAAGCCGCCCGACATATCGCCATACAGCGTGCAGTAGCCCACCGAAAGTTCGGATTTGTTCCCTGTGGTCAGCAGCAGCGCGCCATACTTGTTCGACAGCGCCATCAAAAGGTTTCCGCGAATCCTCGACTGGATATTCTCTTCGGTGACGTCCGTGGCCCGCCCGGCGAAGGCATCGTGCAGTGTGGCTTCGTACGAAGTCATGATCTGCGCGATCGGCAGGGTGAGCGTCCGGATGCCGAGATTCTTGGCGAGCACCACCGAATCATCCACGCTACCCGCGCTCGAATAAGGCGAGGGCATCAGCACGCCCAACACGTTTTCACGGCCCATGGCCTCGGCGGCGATGGCAGCCGTGAGCGCGGAATCGATGCCGCCCGAAAGTCCCAGCAGCACACTCTTGAAGCCGGTCTTGCCCGCATAGTCGCGGACACCCAAAACCAAGGCGTGCCAGGCCTCGGCTTCCGGCTGGAAATCGTCCTCGGCGATGGTCCCCCGGCTGGTATCGAGATCGACGATGACAATGTCCTCCGCAAAGGGCTTGCCGCGCGCGATCAGCCGCCCTTTAGCGTCAAACGCGCAACTGCGGCCGTCGAAGATCAGGTCGTCATTCCCGCCAACCTGATTTACATATACGATCGGAGTTCCGTGGCGGCGGGCGCCATGGCCTAGCATCTTTTCCCGCAGGAGTTGCTTGCCCACGGAGAATGGCGAGGCGGAAAGATTCAGAATGGCTTGGGCGCCGGCTTCCACGAGCGATGTGACCGGGTCCTGATGATAGCGCGGGCGCTGCCAGAAATCACGGTCGTTCCACACGTCCTCGCAGATACTCAGGCCCAGACGCTCCCCGTTCAGATCCAGAATCTGCGGCTCGCGAGAGGGCTCGAAGTAGCGGTCTTCGTCGAACACGTCGTAGGTGGGCAGCAGGGTCTTCTGGAACGAAGGCCCCACACTCCCCTTTTCGAGCAGCACCGCGCTATTGAACAGAGGCCGGCCCATTTCCGCGGGATTTGGAGTCGCTACTCCGACCAGCACCGGCGGCGCCTCTGCCAGTTCGCGCGCCATCGAATGCAGCATCTCGCAACTTCGCTTCACAAAGCCCTGGCTCATCAGTAGGTCCCGCGGTAGGTAACCCATGAGCGCCAGCTCTGGCGTGAGCGACAAATCGGCCCCCTGACGCTGGGCTTCCCGCGCGGCAGCAGTGATTAGTGCCGAGTTTCCAGCAAGATCGCCGGCCGTCGGATTAATTTGCAAAAGAGCGATACGCAAGC
>JGI12270J11330_10000529_pt1 | contig 29419 bp, 35 predicted proteins | sample PeaSoiMetSII2010_FD_11330 | JGI IMG/M metagenome (IMG submission 11330)
GTCTTTGCGGCTGATCGTTGGGAATGGCGGCAACGAGCTTAGCAATCCACGTTTTCGAGCCTCGTTGAGCACTTTGCGAATCACGACAACGTGCTTGGACACGGTCGAGGGTGAAAGGCGGCGGCTCGAGCTGAGCTGATCGATGTAGTCCTGAATGTCGGCAGCTGTGATCGATGCCACCCCTTTCGTCGCGAAGAACGGCAGGATGTCCTTATTCAGCTTCTTATCGTCCTCCTTCGTTATGCGCTCATCGCGTTCGCCTCGCGCAACCAACGCGTTCTGGCGCGCGGCCAGATGCTTAGCGCACGCATGAAACGTTTCGGGGTGCGCGGTGCCATCAAGGCGTTGAGCAAGACGAACCGAATCATAAAAATTCTTTGCGAAGGCGATGGCATCGCGACGATCGTCGCACCCAGTGGTCTTACGCTTTAGGCGTCCATCCACGAACAGACGCACTTGCCAAAATGGAGACGCCTGAATCCGATAGATCCTGAGAGCGTTGGGCATCCCGGGGACGCCCTGCAAATCAAAGGGATTCGTGAGGCTGCGCTTAGCTCGAGGCATGGCCTATTATATGTAAGCGCACTGCTACATACAACTGAAGGATTGTCATTAATCTAACTCATTGAGATAACAGGTATTTTGGTAGCGGAGGAGGGACTCGAACCCCCGACACGCGGATTATGATTCCGCTGCTCTAACCAGCTGAGCTACTCCGCCATTTGGCTGGAAAGTCGCCGATATAAGGAGCGCCAATAACGGGTGTCAAGCAAGCGCCGGCCCAGCACGAGCGCCCGCCCTACCGACCATTTGATCCTGACCCTTATCGGTTGCGGCAGGCGTGGCCGCACAGGCATGCGTGCCCTTGCCCTCGATACGAGCGCTGCCTCTGCCTTGCGTTCGCACAGGAGGCCGAAGCCCGGCTGCTTGACGAAGCGGAGCATGGTGAAGAGGCCGAAGGGCCACAGCGCTCTCCGCTCGGCGAGGCGCAGATCCTCGCACACCAGCACCCGGTCGACCATGAACACGGACCGCCAGCCGATGAAACCGGCAATGGGCGCGATCTTCCGCTCGAAGAAGCCCCGGATGCCTTGTTCCTGGCTGAAATGGTTGACGAGGATCACCTCACCGCCGGTCGCGCAGACGCGCTCGAGCTCCCACATCACTCTTTCCGCGTCAGGGACCACCGTGATCACATACATGGCGACCACCGTGTCGAAGCTTTCGTCGGGAAAGGCGAGCGCGCCGGCGTCCATCTCATACAGGCCCGCGACGTTGGCGAGCTTGAACCGCTCCGCCCGCGCTCGCGCCTTAATCAGCATATCCGGCGAGAGATCGATGCCGGTGACGCTGAGATGGTCTCCATAGCAGGGCAGCGACAGCCCGGTGCCGACACCCACTTCGAGCACGCGGCCCTTGCGGCGGTTGATAACCCTGACAACATGCTTGCGGCTCGCTTCGGCGACACTGCCGAAGGTGAGGTCGTAGACCGGCGCCCAACGCCGATAGGCTTGGCGCACGGAAGCTGCGTCCATCAAGGCAGCCCGACTAGCACCCAACGCTACCTTCTCCCACCTACAAGCGCTGCTTGGGCGCCCCTTCTTCTACTTCTGCCCAATAGCCACCTAACCCAAGCGGTCTAACGCGATCCAACCACCAAGGGCTCGCGTCCTGCGCTCGCCGCCTTGGCGCGGAGTCCATCCTCGTCCACCGTCCTCGCTCCATCGGCAGATCTGATCCAGCCGCCGCCGAGAAGCCGCCCGCCTCGCCCATCCGCGGCGTAGAGCACGCAAGCCTGTCCGGGCGACACGCCATCCTCCCCCTCGGCAAGCTCGACCGTCACTTCTCCAGGCTCGACACGAAGCGTTGCCGGCTGCAGGGATCCGCTCGAACGGATCCTCACCAGCACATCCTTACCGCGCTCTGGCAAGTCCTCCAAGGGCTCTTCGCCGAGCCAGTTCATGTCGCGAAGGTGAATGTGGCGCTTGCGCAACCCTTCGCGCGGACCGACCACGACCTCGCGGCGCTGGGCATCGAGCCTCAGCACATAGAGGGGCTCGGCCGCCGGCACACTGATCCCTCGCCGCTGCCCGATGGTATAATTGATGATGCCCCCGTGGCGCCCGAGCACGCGGCCATCCACATGCACGATGTCGCCCTCCTCAACCGCGCCTGGGCGAAGCCGCTCGATGACTTGCGTATATCGCCCTGTGGGCACGAAGCAGATGTCCTGGCTGTCGGACTTCTCCGCGGTGGCAAGACCGAAGTCCCGCGCCAGCTTGCGCGTCGTCTCCTTGTCGAGGTCGCCAAGCGGAAAGCGCAGGAACTCGAGCTGATCGCGGGTGGTGGCGAACAGGAAATAGCTCTGGTCGCGCTCGGCGTCACGGGCCCGGTAGAGTTCGAAGCCCCCCTGCCCTGGTCTGCTCCTCACATAATGGCCCGTGGCAAGCACCGAGGCGCCGAGATCTCTTGCCGTGCGCAACAGGTCGCGGAACTTGATCTTCTGATTGCAGGAGACGCAAGGCACGGGCGTCTCGCCGCTGAGATAGCTGTCGGCGAACTCGCCCATCACGGCTTCGGCAAAGCGATTCTCGTAGTCGAGGACGTAATGTGGAATCCGCAGGGCTTCCGCCACGCGGCGGGCATCCTGAATATCCTGGCCGGCGCAACAGGCGCCTTTGCGCGCCGTCGCCTCGCCATGATCGTAGAGCTGCAGGGTGATGCCGACCACGTCGTAGCCCTGGCTCTGCAACAGGGCCGCGACCACCGAGGAATCCACCCCTCCGGACATGGCGACGACCACGCGAGTGTCGGCGGGCCTCCCCGGCACATAAAGACTGTTGAGCCTGCTCGGCTTGGACGAGACCACGGGTCTTAAGCTCGGATTTCCAGCATGAGGAAGTATGCCAGCCCCGCAAGCATCGAAAAGCCCGGCTCGCGCCAGCCTCGGCTTGATGGCGCTTTTCTAGACGAAACATACGAAGCGCCCCCGACCGATGCAAGCTAAAGCGCGCCCACCCGGCTTGGCCGGAGGGGCGCCGGGTCACCGAAACGGCCTCGAAAAGCGGCCATTTTGGGCGATTTCCTTGCCATTTTCTTTACCTCGGGGCTTAGGCAAATCTTAAACGCAGCTTGTTACGCTCCGCACCAAGTTCGCTCTACGAGTGTGCTTTTCCGGCTCACCGAGCATGTGGTGTTGTGAGTATCATGACTGATCATTACCGGCCCCGCGTCAGATATGTGATCGGCCCCGACGGCAGCCCCCTGACCGTCGCCGATCTGCCGCCCAGGGACACCAAGAGGTGGGTCATTCGCCGCAAGGCCGAGGTCGTCGCCGCGGTTCGTGGCGGCCTGATCAGCCTCGAGGAGGCCTGTGAGCGGTACACGCTCACGGTCGACGAGTTCCTGAGCTGGCAGCGGTCAATCGACAAGCACGGGCTGCCCGGCCTGCGCGCCACCCGCATCCAGGAATATCGCGGCTAATCCCGCTTCTCGCTTTCTTGACCGTGGCGCAATGGAAAGGTCGTGGTAAAGCCACGCCCCATGCGATCTGCACCATCGGCTATGAGGGCGCCACCATCGCCGCTTTCATCCGCACGCTGCGACAAGCGGGCGTCGAGCTCTTGCTCGACATCCGCGCCGCGCCCATCTCACGCAAAAAGGGCTTTTCGAAGCATCAGCTCGCGGCGCATCTGTCCGAAGCCGGCATCGCCTATCGCCATTTGCGCGGGCTCGGCACGGCGAAGCGCGGGCATGACGCGGCGCATGCGGGAGACCTCGCGAGTTTCGAGCGGATCTTCCTCACCCATATGCGCGAGCCGGAGGCCGTGCTCGATCTCGGCGAGGCGGTCGCGCTCGCGCAGGCGAATGCCGTATGCCTGCTGTGCTTGGACCGCGATCCGGCGCACTGCCATCGGCTGATCGTGGCCCACCGCATGGCCGAGCAAACCGGCCCGTACATGCATCATCTGTTCGTGGAGCCTGCCGCCGAGTGAACCCAAGCTTAAACCCCTCGCCCGCGCTCCATCCCTCCCTTGCGGAAGGACCGGCGCCTGGTTGGCTCAGACGCCTCCGAGAGCCGTGGCGGGGCTTTGCCGGGTCGCGAGCCAAGCTGGATAAAACGAACCAAGAACGCCTAGCGCGATTGCCGCCAAGGCCGTCGCAGCGACAAGCGTTGGTGTCGGCCGCACGGCAACGAAACGGCCGATGGCCGGAATGGCGCTGAGCAGGCGAGATCCGGCGACGCCAATACCGACGCCGGCGGCGCTCCCGGCGGCGGAGAGGATGAATCCCTCGATCACGATTGCCCCCATGATCCGCATCGTCGACCAGCCGATCGCAGCGAGAATGCCGATCTCGCGCGTGCGCTCCAGCACCGCCATCAGCAGCGTGTTGAGGACCATGAGAACGCCCATCAAGAGCGCCACCCAGGCCATTGCCGTCGATACCGCGCGCAACAGACCGAGCATGCTGTCGTTGCGCAAGACGTTCTCGCTCTTCGACGCGGATAAATCCCCCGCGACCTCGATGGCCCTGGACACGCGCTCGACCTCGGCGGGGTCTTCGGGATGGGCAAGCTTGACGGACAAGAAGGTCACCGCGCCAGAGCGGAACGTCACCCCTTGCAGATCGGCGAGCGGGACGACAACCACGTTGCGATTGATGATTGAGTTAAAGCGCGTAATCCCTACGATCTGAAACTGCTCCCCCAAGAGGCCGATAGCGTCACCTGCGTGCTTCTGCAGGGCATGGGCGAGGTCGATGCCGATCAACGCGACCTTATGTTCGCCCTCATGTGGCAGTCGCCCCTCTTCGAGCGGAACATTCTGCCAGAAGAAGCTATCCTCCGCCCAACCGGCTGCAAGCACGTGCTCATCGCGGTCGGTTGCAACAAGCGAAATAAGTTCGCCGGAAGCGGCGAGAACGCCGGGGATCTCGGCTATGCGCGGGGCAACGGATTCCGGGATTGTTCCGCCGAAAAGCTCGGCAGTCCCGCTGCGTCTGACCGTCAGATCGGCGCCGTGCTCCTCGATGCTCTGTTGCAAATTCTGGTACACGCTTCGCGACAAACCATAGAGCGTAATGAAGCTGCCAACGGCGAGGGCAACGCCAAGCGCTGTGAGCACGGATCGCGCCGGCCGACGCTTGAGATTGCGGAATGCGAGCTGGCTGTGATTCACCTTGCCGCCTCACTTGCCCGCATGGAGGAGCGCTCGAACACCTGGCCATCCTTGATTTGAATGCGCCGCGCGCAGCGATCGGCGTGACCGGCGTCGTGGGTCACGAGGACGAGCGTCACACCCCGCGCCTGATGCAAGTCGAAGAGGAGGTCCATGATCACGGCTCCGTTGACGCTGTCGAGGTTCCCGGTCGGTTCGTCGGCGAGGATCAAGGTTGGTTCGTTGACGATGCTACGCGCGATGGCGACGCGCTGGCGCTCGCCGCCGGAGAGCTCGTGGGGCAAGTGCCTTGAGCGCGCGGTTAGTCCTACGGCGTCGAGCGTGGCCTCAGAGCGGCGTTTGCGTTCCCGGCTTCGGATGCCGGTGCCGAAGGTCGCGATCTCGATATTCTCAATTGCGGACAAGGTCGGGAACAGGTTGAAGTCCTGAAACACAATGCCGATCTCGGAGCGGCGCATACTCGTCCATGCGCTGGACGTTGTGACCGGCTCGCCGTTCCATCGTATCAGTCCCGCCGAGGGGATCATGATCCCGCACATCAAGAGGATGAGCGTGGTCTTGCCGCTGCCGCTGGCTCCGACCAAGGCAACGGATTGGCCCTTCTCGATCACGAGGTTGACGTCGCGCAGGGCGATGATGCGCCCCTCGTCGAACTCGCGGCCGACATGCTCGAAGGCAACTAAGGGGTGCGGCGTCACTGCGGCTAGGATCCGCCGCCCGCGCGTCTGCGGACAAAGGCGATGACCGCGTCGATGTCGCCATGATTGGTTTCCAAGATCTCAGCGTATTCCTGGCGTTCGGCATGCAGCGCACTCCGGCCGTCGACCGACACATCGACGATGCGCCACGTCTGGCCAGCTGGTCGTAGCCTCCAGATCCATGTCTGCTCGGGACCACCCGGCACGATCAAGCGGCTCGCAGCGAGCCGGTCCCCGCCGGTCGGCGCCCTTGCGCCGACAAAGCTCATGGTCGCGCCTCGGTAAGCTGCCATGCGCCGAACATAGGCCGCGACAATTTCGTCCTCGAAGGCGGCTAAGAAGGCTCTGCGCTCCGCGCTCGTGGCCTTATTCCAAGTCGTGCCAAGCGCGTAGCCAGCCATTGCGGGCACGTCAAACGCCCAACCCAGCAGGCGGCGGCACTTTTGTGCGGCATTCGACCCGGAGGCTAAGAGTGCGGTCGAGGCATCATTCACCCGCTCGACGAAATCGCGAACCGAGTCCTCCTCTCGGGCCGTCGCCGGCGATACGTTCACGGCCGAGAGCAGACAGGCGATGACGAGCGCGCAGAGACCGTAGCCGCGAGGCGAAAGCCTCATCGCGTCGCGCGCAGTGGGGCCGCAAATTGCCAACGAAAATTTCTGCACCTGCCACCCTTACATCAGACCGTGCGCGAGCGCGCAAGTTCACCACACCGAACACTCTCAAACTCCCCTCCCTTCGCTACAGCGAACGCTTTGCTCCGATCAGGCCTCACACTGAGAAGCGTATAGGTAAGCTCGGCCGGCGAATTGATTTACCTCAACGGAGGCCCTTTGCATAAGTGCAACCTTGTCTCATGCTTATGGCCAAACAACAGCCGGGTTATCGCCGGCAATCCTTGCTCAGGATCAACGGTCTCACCACAACAACAGACTACTCCCTCTCGCGCGTGACGTCTTGATCGCGTGGGAGCGGAACATGCGTGTGAGAGTTGGCCTCTTTTGCCTGGCGCTGTCCCTATGCGGGGGCGCGGCCTCCGCCGATATCGCGGCCGACAGCAGTCAGGGCATGAATGACGAGTTGCAGATAGCGGCGTGCACCGAGGTCATTCAGCGCAGGAACCAGCCGCCGGACGGCCTCGCGCGCGCTTACCGGAGTCGCGGCACCGCATTCTTGGAAATCGGAAGCCAAGACCAAGCCATAGCAGACTTCACCGAGGCCCTCTCAAGGGAGATTACGCGATCGCCTTTGCCGGCCGCGCCGAAGCCGAGCTCGCCAAGGGCGATTTCGATGGGTCGATTGCCGATTATAGCCGGGCAATTGCCGACTTTGGCGAGGCCCTGCGGCTCAAGCCCGGCAACGTCGTCGCCCTCAATAATCGCGGTCTTGCGTACCGGCAGAAGGCGAACTCGACGCGGCCATTGAGGATTATACGGCGGCGGTTCGGCTCAATCCCATCTGCGCGCTTGCCTACAACAACCGCGGCTATGTCTATGAGGCTAAGGGCCAAAAACAGGAGGCCATTGACGATTTTCGCAAGGCGCTTTCGCTTGATCCCTCGCTTGTCGGTGCCAGGGGATGGCCTAAAGCGCTTAGGTGCGGACGCAACACTGACCGCCCGAAACCGAAAACCTTGTCCGCGAGGGGAAGGCCCTTGTGCAAAAGAACTGTGCCTGGTGTCACGCCATCGATCCACAAGGCGACAGCCCAACAAGAACGCTCCCGCGTTCCGCAACCTGCATCGTGGATATCCGATCCTGGCTCTGCGCGAGCCCTTGTCGCGTGGGATTGCGAGACCACACGACGTCATGCCGAACTTCGTCCTTTCCGATCGCGACATCGATATGATCGTGGCCTACGTCAACTCTCTCTCGCCGGTAAAATGAGGGGCCATGACCCTCGATCTGGCCGCGGTAATGCCGCCTGGTCCGCCTCAGCGGAAAAAGATCTGGATCGCATAGGACAGATCGCCGGGATTGAGGCCCGCGGGGGGCGGCGGAAAAGGCGCGGCACTCCGCACGCTCGCAAGCGCTGCCTGGTCAAGCTGCGCTTTTCCGCTTGAGCGGCTGATCCGCACGGAGCGTAAGCCGCCGCTTTCACCAATAGCAAAGGTCACCGTCGCGCTGCCGACGCCCACGGCTTTGGGCTTGTGGCGGCCGATATCCGCGCGTACCCTTGCGGCATAGGCGCCAGCACTCNCTCTCGCCATCGCGGGTGCCGAGGGCGGCCTCGACGCGGCTCCTCCCGCGCCAAGGGTCAGAGGNTTGCTCTTCGGCTTAGCCTGGGCCTGGGGAGCGACGGTCGTTTTGGGCCTGTCCGCGCGCCGCGCCTCAACTGGCTCAGGCTTCGCTATGCTTGCCTCACTCTTTGCGACTGGCGCCGGCTCGGACGGTTGCGAAGGCGCCGCGTCGGGTTCCCCGGCCGATACACCCGCGTTTGCCTCCCTCGCCAGTGACTCGCCCGCTTGCGCCGCCGGTGCGTGCGTCTCGGCAGTCGTCGCAGAGTCCGGCGACTGTGCGTGAGTTTTGCCTTCCGGCTGCCCGGCAGGGGCCGGCGTCATGGAAGGCGGCTCGGGCTCCGCATCCGCCGCCACGTCGGGCTTTGCGGGTTCAGCCGCATCGACCATGGGCTGTTGCGATTTGGCCGCGTCAGCTTCCAGGGGCGGTTCGTCCAGTTTTACCCCCTCGCCCGAGGGCTCGCCCGCTTGGGCCGCCGGCGCATGGGCTTCGGCACTCGCCACCTGGTCTGGCGACGGGGCGGCGGAGTGGCCTTCGGGGGCCTTGCCAAGGCTAGGGCTAGAAGGCGCCGGTTCGGCCGCACCCTCTGGGGGCACGGTGGGGCTCCGGGGAGTGTCGGGAAGTGCCCCCGTCTGGTCCGGATCGGCAGACGCGGCCGGCTCCGCCGACGGCGGGACCGGATCGGTCCGGGGACGGTCTCTCTGCCCTTGGCTCTCGCTTGCGGTAGAGGCCGCAGGAGCGGCAGCCGACACCTCGTTACCAGCGATCCCGGAATTTGGATTGCGGCTGGCTGGGCCGGGCACCCTGGTCAGCGCGAACAAGAGCGCCGCGGCGCCAAGCAAAATGGCGCCGGCCCCAAGCACGAAAAGAGATTGTCTGGATCGCTCTCGGTCGGACACGGAAGCAAGGGTTAGGGTTGCGGGATGCGCCGACTAAACCCGTCACGTCGGTTTCGGATTATCTGAGTCGAGGAGTCCGGCGCAACGCTGCTGTCACAATCGTCGCGCCTGGAGCGAGCTGTCAGGGCCACGGCTGGACCAGTCGGGCCAGCCCGGCAGTTGAACGAGCGTTCGATCGATGTTGCAATTACGTCACCAATTCCCTCGGGAAATATGATGGGATTTGCGGGGTAAGCGTTTGCCATGCGGCAAGAGTGACAGTTCTGAGTGGAGGGGGCAGTTATGCGTATCATCGTCGTTGCGGCGGTCCTCGCCGCGTCGTTTGCTTTGGGGGGCTGCTTTCACCACAGTCAGGTCTACACGACCGAAGCACCGCACCCGCTTCCGCCACTCAAATAGGGCTCGCGATCAACGGCTCGATGTTCGGGGGTTTGAACTCGTCCGCCCAGGGAACCTGACGGCAGGGATGGGATGCGCGCGACCCCAATCCCAGCTTTCACCTAAAAAGGCAATCCGCACTCTATTGACTCGCGAAAGGAGTATCGAGGTCCGATCGAGGCAAGCCATGGGCTTCCTGCGTGCGCTCTATCCGAAGGTGCATGTCAGCCTGCATGCGGGCGAGCTGGCACCCGGGCTTGTGCCGCCGGAGGCTCTCTGCTGCCATATCCGGCTGGCTGTGGAGCAAGCCCACACCGATCGCATCGGCCACGGCGTGGACGTCATGTACGAAGATCGGCCCTACGAACTCCTGCAAGACATGGCGGCCAAACATGTCCTGGTCGAGATCAACCTCCACCAGCAATGACGATATCTTAGGGATTAGCGGCAAGAACCACCCCTTCCCTCTCTACCGCAAATTTGGTGTGCCCATAGCGCTCTCCACGGACGACGAAGGCGTCTCGCGCATCGACCTGACCCATGAATATGTCCGCGCGGTCGAAACCTATGGTCTCAACTACGCGGATCTCAAGCAGCTGGTCCGCGCGAGCCTCGACTATAGCTTCCTGCCCGGCGACAGCCTTTGGCACGCGCCCGGCGACTTTGCTCGCGTCGTTCCCGATTGTCAGAGTGATATCCCCGGAGCCGATAAGCCTTCCTCATCTTGCGCGGCCTTCCTCACCGCGAGCGAAAAGGCTGAGCAGCGCGGTTTCATGTCTTCGAGGCGGCGCTCGACCGAGGCAGCGGAGTGCCCCCTCCCCCGTAATGGGATTACATCGGCCTTGCGGCGCACCTCGTAGAACGCCATCTGGCAAACGCCGCCGAAAACGCCTAAGAGAATGAAAAGACCCGCGCAGGAGAATCGCTGATATGTCCCCCGATGTCGCCGTTGATGGCGAGCATGACGACATCATCTATCCCTCGGCCATTCCGTTCGTCTTGATCCATCTGAGCTGCATAGCGGCGATCTGGACGGGCATCACCTGGCAGGCCCTCGCCATTTGCGTGACGCTGTACTGGCTGCGCATCTTTGCGATCGGGGCCGGATACCATCGGTACTTCTCGCACCGCGCCTACTCGACGAGCCGGGCGTTTCAATTCATCCTCGCCCTGCTCGCCCAGACCACCGCGCAAAAGAGCGTGCTGTGGTGGGCTTCCAAGCACCGGCATCACCATTTGCATTCCGATACCGATCAAGACGTCCATTCCCCCCGGCACAAGGGTTTCATCTACAGCCATCTGGGCTGGATTTTCGCTCGGAAGCACGACCTCCCCGACTTCGCGAAAATTGCGGATTTGACGCGCTATCCCGAGTTGATGTGGCTGCACAAACTCGAACTTCTTCCTGCAATTGCTCTTGGTGGTCTCTGTTTTCTCTTGGCAGGCTGGTCTGGCCTGGTCGTCGGGTTCATCTGGAGCACGGTGCTCGTTTATCACGCGACGTTCTGCATCAACTCGCTCGCGCATGTGCGCGGCAGCAAGCGCTACGTGACGGGCGACGATTCTCGCAATAATTGGCTCTTGGCGGTCTTTACCATGGGCGAGGGCTGGCACAACAATCACCACGCCTACCAAAGCAGCGTCCGGCAGGGCTTCAGATGGTGGGAAATCGACCCGACCTATTACCTGTTGAGGGCGTTGTCCTGGATCGGCCTTGTATGGGACCTAAAGACGCCGCCCGAGCAAGTGCTGCGCAATGAGCAGCGGCTCGGCGCGAAGGTCATCAATCGTGCGGCCGAGGAGCTCGCCGCGCGTTTCAATGCTGAGCGGATCGCGGCCGCCATCGCCTCGGCACTGCATACCCCCGAATTGTCCTCGCTGCAGGAGACGCTGATCCGCGCCCATCACCGCACGAGCGAGATGCTGAAGACCTTGCATGTGCCTCACATCCCAAGCCGCGAGGAGTTCTTGCGCGAGGCAATGGCCATGTTTGCGAGGACGCGGTCGCTGGACGAGATCGTCGACCGTGCCTACGAGCTTCTGCTCGCCTCCGTCGGCACGCGACTTACGGCTCCCATTGAACCCCGATCATAGCCAATCCGAATGGCCATTTGCCGTTGGACGGTCGACTCCCTGAATTTGCGCTTTGGGTCGACCGCGTAAGCCGGAGCACCCTTCAGCGAGCGCCCGCCGCGGGCCGGGCCGGGCGGACCGGGCGGACCGAAGCCGTAGCCGGCATCTTCTTGCTGCAATCCGACTCGCCGCGTCTCCAGCGGTCGATGTCGAATTGCATCTTGGCGGCAAGGTCTGGCGGCATCGTGCGGTTCTCGGTGGCGATCGCCGTCGAGGGCCCCGCCTGCTTGAAGTCGATGACATAGGTGGTGAGGCCCGCCCGGCCGAGATCCGCCCGCTGATGCACTGAGATCTGCACCTTGCTGCCGTCGGGACTGACATCGGCCCGATAGACATAGTTCGGCAAGAGCGGATCGACGGGATTGAACCAGCAGCGCTTGATTTCGCCGCCCATCACCACATAGGTGTCGAGCGGCTTGCCCCGCGTGATGGAAACGCCCGTCGACCCGGTGGTACCGCCGCCGCCCTCGACGGCGACGCCACCGCTACCCACGCTACAGCTCGGGAGCATGGCAGCGATCAACAGCAATACCATCCTCGACGGAACATTTGGCGACAAGGCACCCCCCGCATCTTCAAAAGTGCTAATCGCGGAAGTTCACATATTGCAGCGGCTGCTCCACCGAAAGCCCCTTAAGGTGCTGAATCACGGCTTGCAGGTCGTCCCGCTTCTTGCCCGTGACCCTGAGCTCGTCGCCCTGCACCGTGACCTGCACCTTGAATTTCCCGTCTTTGATCTCCTTGACGATCCTTTTGGCGAGCTCCCGATCAATGCCCTGGCGGATCAGCGCCTTTTGTCGCACCGCCTGGCCCGCGGCCTTCTCGACGGTCTTGTAGTCGAGAACACCCGGCTCGATCTTGCGCCGGGCGAGATGCCCCTGCAGCAGCTCGTGCATCTGCTTGAGCTTGAGATCGTCGTCGGCGTTGAGAATGAGCTCGGCCTCCTTCCGCTCGATGCGGGATTGAGAGCCCTTGAAGTCGTAACGCTGGCTCATCTCGCGGCTCATATTGGCGAGCGCATTGTCGATCTCAGCCAGATCGGTCTTTGACACGATGTCGAAGGACGGCATGCGACCGCGCTCCCCTCGTTCGGCGTGGACTTAACTCTAGCACCGATGGCCCGCGGGCGGTCGACCGTGAGCCCGCAAAACGGAGCCGAACGTCGGACGCCCGGTAGGCGTAAAGCGCCTCAGCTCGCAACCCGGTGAGGCATGTTGGCGGAGACGACCTCGAGCTCCGCCATGCGCGCCTGCTCGAGCTTGATCCGCTCGGCGTCGCGCTCCTCGAGAAGCTCTATCTTCTTCAGCTCCTCATAGGCCGCGGCGAGGGTCTCCCGCGCGCTCGCCAGTTTGGCTTCAAGATCTGCGGCCGAGGCGAGCAGATTGTCCCGCCTCTGGATCGCCGCCTTGGCAAATGTCGGATAGGCGTAGTGATTGGTGTCGGAGACCCCGGCGCGCTCCTGCTCAACGGCGATCTGACGGTCGAGATCGACCGCCATCTGGTTGAACTCGGCGATCATGGTCTCGATCTCGGCCACCTTGCGCCGCTTCTCGTCTACCTCGAAGCGCTTCAGCCGGCTCAATGCGTCCCGTGACTTCATGGTTCGATACCCTCAACATTCTCGGACCTTAGGACGGAAGATTCCACTGCATCCGGGCCTCTGTCTCGAAGCTCTGGAGCTGAGCCCCCGCCCCTCTCGACCCCGATCTTCGCCAACAGCCCTTAAGGGGCGGTAAACCATATGACCGGCATTTGACGGATAGCCAAAATGCGAGGCAAAGTTCGATAGCGCTCGCCAGAAGCTTAGCTTTTGTTAACTATTGGCCCCTAATTTGTTGATTCGAATTAACCATCCGCTTTGCGTCGATGGTTTCGAGCATAGTGCCATCGGGGGAACGAGTAAGGATCTGCCGGGAAGACGGGGGAATAGAAGATGCGAGTTCTTCTCATCGAGGACGACAGCGCTACGGCACAAAGCATTGAGCTGATGCTTCAGTCCGAGGGCTTCAACGTCTATACGACCGACCTTGGCGAAGAGGGCGTCGACCTCGGTAAACTTTACGATTACGACATCATCCTGCTCGATCTGAACCTGCCCGATATGAGCGGATACGAGGTGCTCAAGACCTTGCGCGTGAGCAAGGTGCAGACCCCGATCCTGATCCTGTCCGGCCTCGCCGGCATCGAGGACAAGGTCAGGGGCTTGGGCTTCGGCGCCGACGACTACATGACCAAGCCCTTCCACAAGGACGAGCTCGTCGCCCGTATCCACGCCATCGTGCGGAGATCCAAGGGCCACGCCCAGTCGGTGATCCAGACCGGGGGGCTGAAGGTCAATCTCGACACCAAGACCGTGGATGTGAACGGCCAGCGCGTGCACCTGACTGGCAAGGAATATCAGATGCTCGAGCTCCTCTCCTTGCGCAAGGGCACGACCCTGACCAAGGAGATGTTCCTGAACCATCTCTATGGCGGCATGGATGAGCCGGAGCTCAAGATCATCGACGTCTTCATCTGCAAGCTGCGTAAGAAGCTCGCGGCGGCGACCGGCGGCAAGCACTATATCGAAACGGTATGGGGACGCGGCTACGTGCTGCGTAATCCCGAGGACGAGTCCGAGGCGGCTTGAACCCTTCTGCCTCTGCCGTCCTTAGCGTCAATCCCGATCCTAAGCCGCGGCTTCGGCCGCGAGCGGCTTGAGTGTGAACACGCCGTTCTGGTCTTTGCCCGCAGACGCGAACTGAGCGCTCGATCCCGTCGTCGTTTCCGAGGCTCCGAGCACGAGATAGCCGTCGCTCGCAAGCTCGGAGGCGAGCCGCGCCAGCACCTCGCGCTTGGCCTCGTCATCGAAATAAATCGGCACGTTGCGGCAAAAGATAATGTCGAATCTGCCGAGCCCTCCGTCCGCGATCAGATTGTGCGGAAGCTGACCCTGTTGCGAATCTCGGGGCTGATCGCAGGCCCCGCTGCACCTCGAACTGGCTGTAGACCCCTTCGCGCGCCTTGCGGATCGCGTCCTCGGCGAAGTCAGTGGCGAGGATCTCGATGCTCCAGCTGGCTTGCTCGCGCCGCAGCAGGGGATGGAGCCTCCCCTCCAGCAGCTCGCGCGTGTCGGCCGAGAGATTGAGCCCCGAGCGCTCCTTCAAGAGCTTGCATAGATAGCTGAACTCTCGCGGCGTCCTGGCCGCTCTCCCCGCATGAGCTTGGCCGTGACCTCCGCGATCAAAGCGGGCGGGAGCAGCGCCGAGGCAGGCGCCTGTAGCCGCAGGCGCGGCCGGCATGCCCCACACGACGCTCGAGGACCTCGTCCTGCGCGATCACGCTGCCGCCGGCCTCGGCGATGGCCCGCGCCCCCGCCGCGCCGTCCGAGCCCATGCCAGTCAGCACGATGCCGAGCGCGGCCACCCCCGTGCGAAGCGGCGACGCTGGCAAACAACGGATCGACCGCGGGCCTGCAATGATGAACCGGCGCCTCATCGTTCAAACGCAAGACGGGCTCGCCCGAGGCGGCCCCAATCATGTGGCGGTCGCCCGGTGCGATGTAGATGGTGGCGGGCTTGAGTGGCTCCCCGTCGACAGCCTCCTCGGCCTCGCGGCCGGTCGAACGCGTCAAGCGCCCAGCAAGAATTGCGGTGAACATCGGCGGCATGTGCTGGCGATGAGGACGGGGACGCGATTGAGGGCGCTTGCCAGCGGCTCGAGCATCTCGGTCAGGGCCTGTGGACCGCCGGTCGAGCTGCCGATGGCGATGATGCCGCGGCGGCGAGGGAGAAATGGGCGGCAGGGGAACGCGGCTGTCATCGCGCCGGGACGAGCCTGCGCCCGCTCGGCAGCCGACCCGGTTTCGGCCCTAAGCCTACCGGCCAGCCAGGGCTTCGCTCCCCGCCCAAGTCCCTTGAGCTTGCGGATCAGCTCCTGGCGGAAATCAGGCGAGGTGGTGATCTCCCGATTGGAGTCGGGTTTCGGAATGTAATCGAGCGCCCCCAGCGACAAGACCCTGAAGCTGATCTCAGCGTTGCGCTTGGTGAGGGTGGAGGCCATCAGCACCCGGACCCAGGGCTTGGCCCGCAACAGGAGCGGCAGCGCTTCGAGGCCGTCCATCACCGGCATCACCGGCATCTCGATGTCGAGCACGACGATGTCCGGAGCGCTCCTCGCCACATCCTCGACGGCGAGGCCACCATGGGCGTGACGGGCCACGACCTCAAATCCGGGCTCCTCCCCGATCCAGCGCAAGACGAGACCCTGACGACCGCCGAATCATCGACGATCATCACCCTGATCGGCCGAGCGGCGCCTGATTGTTCGCCGGGAGCTTGCACAGCCGGCTGGAGGGTCGCGCCCTGGCCGTGCCTGGTCATCACGGCTTCAGATCAGGCCTACCTCATGAAACTTGGCTTCGATGATGTCTCGGTCGAAGGGTTTCATGATATACTCATTGGCCCCCGCGTTGATGGCTCGGGTGATGTGCTCGACGTCGTTCTCGGTCGTGCAGAAGATCACCTTGGGCGTGGTTCCGCCCTCCTCCTTGCGCAGCGCGACAAGGAAGGTGATGCCGTCCATTACCGGCATGTTCCAGTCGAGCAGCACCGCGTCCGGCATTGTCATGCGGCATTGTTCGAGCGCCGCGCGCCCGTTCTCAGCCTCTGACGCCGTGAAGCGAAGCTCCTCGAGGATGCGCCGCGCCACCTTGCGGATGACGGCGCTGTCGTCGACCACCAAGCAATGTTTCATGCGTTCCTTTCCTTCGCGAGCCGTCTCCGGCGACGGCGTTATCAGGCAGCGACGCGGAACCTTCCGAGATCGAGCACCTTGTCGACGTCGAGCACGACCATTAGGCCGGTCTCGAGCCGATGCACACCAGCGCAGACTGACGCCCAGCCTGCGTCGAGATTGACGGGATTGGCTTCGTAGGTGGAGCGCTCCAGCCGGAGCACGTCACCCCCCTGGTCCACGATGCTGCCGTAGAGCTCACCATGCTTCTCGATGCCGACGGCGAGCGGCGTCATGGCGTCGTCGCGCGCCTCGATTCCAAGGCGCCGGCGGAGATCGATGGCCGTGACGATGCGCCCGCGCAGATTGAGCAGTCCCGCGACTTCCGGAGGCGCCAGCGGCACGCGCGAAAGCCCCCGCGGCACGAAGACGTCGCGTACCAGCTCGACGGTGCCGCCGATGAGCTCTATATTGTTGCCCACGACGTCCATGCCGACGCCGCGGCGGGAGACCCCGGTCACCGCGTTCGCCGTAGAGAAGCCTGCCCGAAAAATGAACCTGTAGATCTCGGCGTCGCTCAAGCGATCGAGCTCGGCCGCTCTGGCGCGGATCTTCCGTGTGTCGAGCTCGCGTCCGTCATCGGCCACCTCGATCACGATGCAGCCGCCCCGTTGAAAGCTTTGAGTTTGATCCGTCCGGTTTCCGGCTTGCCGGCCTTCAGACGCTCGCCGGGCCCCTCTAGCCCGTGGTCCGCGGAGTTTGCGGAGCATATGGGTGAGCGGGTCCTTGATCAGCTCGAGCACCTGGCGGTCGAGTTCCATCTCGCCGCCGGTCATCTCAAGCTCGATCTTCTTCCCGAGCTCGAGCGAAAGCTCGCGGACGAGCCGTGGCAGCTTCTGCCAGGCATTGGCGATCGGCTGCATGCGGGCCTTCATGATGCCCTCCTGCAGCTCGGCGGTGACGTTGGAGAGCCGCTGCAGGGGAGCCTTGAACTCGCTTTCGCCGCTCCGCCGCACGAGCTCAAGCAGCTGATTGCGGGTCAGCACGAGCTCGCTCACGGTGGTCATGAGACGTTCGAGCGTATCGACGTTCACCCTGACCGTTTGGCTCCGCGCTTGGCCGTCCTTGGCGCCGCCATCGGCCGAGCCGTTGCCCATAGCAAGCGGATGGCGCGAATCGGCCTCCGGTCCAGGCGCGGTTTGCCAGGCCCGCTCGAGCTCTGCGAGGGAGACCTCGCCCGGCCGCGGGACCGGGTCATCGCTGGCGTCAAGGATCGGCGCGTGCGCCGCGCTCTCCAGCGCGCTCGCCGGTGACCTTTCCCCGTCGGCCAGGACCTCCAATGCAGCGATAAGATCCGCATCGGAGCCCGCGGGCTCCGTTCCATGGCGATCGAGCTCGGACAGGATCTGCTTGATGCGATCGATGCTCTCAAGGATGAGCGTGACACCCTCCGCCGTGACGGGAGCGCCGTCGCGGTACTGCCCCATCAAGGTCTCGGCGGCATGGGCGAGCTTGGCGAGACGCGGCAGACCGAGAAATCCGCGGGTACCTTTGACGGTATGCACCAGCTGGAAGATGGTGTTAAGCATGGCGGTATTGTTCGGCTCCTGCTCGAAGCGCACGAGCTCGACATCGAGGAGATCGAGGTTTTCCGCCGTTTCGGTGAGGAAATCGCCCAAGAGCTCGTCCATTGCCACCCCGGGCGCGGGGTTACGGGACGATCCCCGCCGCTAGCGCCCATAACGGGATTGTCGGTGAACTCTGGGTTACGTTGGTTGAGCCGCCGAAATGAGGCCGTGGGCCTTAGGACTGCCCGTCAAGCGGCCTTAAGCTCAATCTCCTTGTCGCGGGCCACTACCGTCACCGCCATGCCCGCCGCCGCCGCGACCCGGCTCGCGTAATAGGGCTGAATGGAATGGGCATCGAGCGCGGTGCCGTTGCCCCCCGAAAGCAGACTCGTGACCTGCTCGGCAAGCCGCGCCGGGTCGCCCTTGGCGAGGACCGCGAAGGTCACGGCGGGCGGCTCGCCAATGATCTCGACGCTCACGGTGCCACCCCGCGGCAAGGCCACGACCCCGAGTGCCACCAGATTGAGCAGGAGCTTGACCTTGTTCTTGGGCAGCGTCACCGGCGGCCCTTGCCAGAAAAGGCTATGCTTGGCGCTTCGCACGAAGTCCTGGGCGACCCTCTCGGCGTCGCGGAGGTCGATCTCCGCGCCGGCCGATCCCGCTGCGCCAAAGGCAAGCCGCGCAAATTGCAGCTTGGCCGAAGCCTGATAGGCGCTCTTGCGAATGAGGTCCATGGCTTGCTGGCGCATGGCCTCGTCCTGCTCCTCGCCGAGCATCTCCAAGCCATTGGCAATAGCGCCGACCGGATTAATCACATCGTGGCAGATGCGGCTCGAGATCAGCGCCGCAAGCTCAAGATCGCCGATCGCCGCAGGCTCGGTCATGGTCTTCCCCCTCGAATAGTTTCTGCCCGCCGGAAATGACGCGGGGCTTACATTCCAAAATCTGCTAGATCGAGGCGGCTAGGGCCCGCCAGCAACGCACCGATGCGCGCACAAACGAATCAATGCTACCAGAAGAGCATCTTGCCTTGTCAGCCCCAAGACACACAACTCAAAGACACAAGACAGTGGCGGTGAGTGACGTGGGAGTCGATTTCGACTTCGCACGCGCGTGCCGGCTCTTGACCGATGCGGCGGCCCGCGCGGGCGCGGCCATCCTGCGGCATTATTGTGAGGGACCCAAGGTCGAGCTGAAGGCTGACGCAAGCCCGGTCACCTGCGCCGACAGGGAGTCGGAGGCCATCATCCTTGCGGCCTTGCAGCGGCTTGCGCCGGAGATCCCGGTGGTCTCCGAGGAGGAGGCGGGCGATCGCAAGGCGGAGCTCGGGCCCCGCTTCTTCCTGGTCGACCCCCTCGACGGCACCAAGGAGTTCATCGGCAAGCGCACTGACTTCACCGTCAACATTGCCCTGATCGAGAACGGCACCCCCCGCTTCGGCCTCGTCTATGCGCCGGCCCGCGCGCTGCTTGCGCTGACTCTCGACGACGGCTCGGCCGTCGAGGCAGAGCTTGAGCCGAGCGAGCATGGCGCAGACTTGGCCAAGCTCGATTGCCGCCCTCTCCACACGCGCGCGCCGGGCCCCGAAGGGTTCGTCGCGGTGGTCAGCCGCTCCCATCTCGCTTCTGCCACGGAAAAATTCTTGTCGAAACTCAAAATCGCCAAGCGATCGGATGCGGGCTCCTCCTTGAAGTTCCTGCTGGTCGCGCGCGGCGAGGCGGACGTCTATCCGCGGCTTGGCCCCACCATGGAATGGGACACCGCCGCGGGCCAGGCAGTGCTGGCTGCGGCCGGCGGCACGGTGGTCGACACCGACGGGAAGCTGCTGCGCTACGGCAAGATCGAGACGGGCCTGCTCAACCCGAGCTTCATTGCCTGGGGGGTCTCAGGCGGTCCACTAGCCACAGTTTGGTAACAGTTTAAGCAAATCATAGCGGTTGAGAGCCAGCCCTCGAGTCGGGCCTTGGCCCTGGCTTCGCATAGCCACGGAGAAGGGACATGCACCTCAAATTCTCCCCCGCTAGTTTGGCGGCGATCTCGGCGGCCGCGCTTGCCGCTCTCCTGCTGCTTGCCGCTTCCGCTTCCGCGGGAGAGAGCCATGCGACGGCGGCGCCAGAAACGATCATGCTCGCCCAGGCCGACGATGCCCCCATGGTGATCACGCCGCATCCGCAAGGGGGACAATTGCCTCCGCCCTCCACCGATCCGGGCGGGCCCGGCGTCCCCTACGAGCCGGCCCCCAACGCATCGGTGCCGCCGCCGGGCGGCGGGCCTTACGTGCCCCCCGAGGCGCAAAGCCACGGCACCTTCTCCGTCGAGGAGGTCAAGGAAACCGGCCATCGCTTCTTCGGCAGCGTGTCCATGGGCCTGGCCCGGGCGATCGAATACACCTTCCAGCGCGCCGGCAGGCCCAATGGTTATATCCTCGGCGAGGAAGCCGGCGGCGCCATCATTGCCGGGGTGCGCTACGGCGAAGGCACGCTCTACACCAAGGACGCGGGCGAACTTCGGGTCTATTGGCAGGGGCCGTCGCTTGGCTACGATTTCGGCGCCGAGGGCTCCAAGACCATGGTGCTCGTTTACGATCTCCGCAGCCCAGGGGAGATCTACTCGACCTTTCCCGGCGTCGACGGCTCGGCCTATCTCGTTGGCGGCGTCGGCGTCACATTCATGGCGCGCGGCCACGTTATCCTGGCCCCGATCCGGTCGGGCCTTGGATTGCGGCTTGGCGCCAATGTCGGCTACCTGAAATATACCCGCGAGCCGACCTGGAATCCGTTCTAGATTGGCGCTAAGGAAGCTTGGCTAAGGGAGCGCGCGGCCAAGCGCTTGCTCGCTTCATGTGGGGCCCGGGACGGGCTGCCTTGCTTCTTCCGACGCCTGACGGCGCGAATCCAGGAGCGCTGGTTCCGATGATTGATGTGGGTCTCTATGCGGCGCTCGGCTTTCTGATCGCAAGCCTGCTTGCCCTGATGCTTGCCCCTCCCCTGTGGAACCGCGCCGTGCGCCTCACCAGGCGGAGGATCGAGGCGACGATGCCCATGTCCGCCGCCGACATCCAAGCCGACAAGGATCAGCTGCGCGCGGAGTTCGCCATCGAGCTTCGCCGCGTCGAGGTCGCGCTGGAGAAGGCCAAGGACAAGGCCGCGCGTGAGCTCATCGAGGCGAACAAGCGCCGCGTCGAGGTCGCCGAAGTCAAGACGGAGCTTGAGACCGCCAACGGGCGCCTGCAAGAGAAAGAGAATGCGAACCGGGTGCTCGAGCAAACCATCCGCCGCCGCTTGCCCGAATTGGAGAGCCGGCTGAAGACCGCCAAGGAAGCGATTGTTGCCCTTGAATCCGCCAATGCCGAACTTCGCAACACCGTCGGCTCCCAGTCCGAGGCGCTGAAGTTGGCCCGCTCCACGGTCAACACCCAGCGCGGCGACATCGATCAGCTGCGGGGGGCCCTGGGAGGAGAGGCCGCGTCATCGCGCCGATCGACAAAGTCCGATGCGAGCCTCGCCAAGGAGAACCGCAGGCTGAGCGCCGAGCTCTCCAAGCTCAAGGAGGAGCTTACCCACGGAAAAATCGGCGGCAAGGAGAACGAATTGCTGCGTCGGGAGATCGGCACGCTGGCCAAGCAAGTTCTCGCCGTGGCGGAAGCGCAAGGAACGCTGCTGCCCGAGCCCGCCCCCGTGGAGGCCAGCAAACCCTCCGTCGCGGACGGCGAGAGGGTGCCCTCAAGCGAGCCCGCTTTCATCGCGAGGCGCGAGGACGCGCTGGGCGAGGCAATGCCCGAGGCGCCGGAGCCCCGGCACGGCTTGGCTGCCTTGGCCGTCCCCGACACAGCGGCGGAAGATGCCGCGCCGAGGGATGGGGAAGATCAGGCGGCTGAGCCTCAGGGGTCTCTGGCGAAGATCTTGGCGGCGCGCAAGGCGAGACGGCGCGGCAGCAGAGGGCGCCGGACCGGCAGCTTGAGCGAGCGGCTGAAGAATGTCTCGGCCGAGGCGTCCGACAGCTGAGCGGGCCTCCTACTCTTCCGTCTGCAGCAAGCGGCGGGAGCCGCCCTCAAGCCTGAGCGCCGTCAGCCTGTTGGTGAAGACGGCGCCGGTGTCGATGCCGATACGGTTGGCGCGCATGTCGGGCAGCGCGGTCGGCGTGTGCCCATGCACCACGACCTTGCCGAAATCCGCCTCGGAGCGAAGGAACTCGCCGCGAATCCAGATCAGGTCTTGCGGGTTTTGCGCTTCGAGAGGCACGCCTGGTCTGATCCCGGCATGGACGAACAAATAATCGCCGAGCGAGACCGCGAGCTCGAGGCTCTCGAAGAAGCGGCGATGCTCCTCGGGAAACGCGGCGAGGAACGCCCTCCGCCAAATCTCGGGTTCCGCCCCGGCGCGAACAAGCCCCACCACATCCACGCCATAGGACTGAAACGTGGCCTCGGCCCCATTGGCCAGCCACTGGCCGAGACGCGATGGGTCCTCGACAAAATCGAGCATGATCGCTTCGTGATTGCCCTTGAGGAAATGGACGTCGAAGTCTCGCGGGAGCGCGCGAAGCAGCAGCTCCACCACGCGCCGGCTGTCCGGCCCGCGATCGATGTAGTCGCCGACGAAGACGAGGCTTCGCCGCCGCACGCCGACGCTTTCCGCCGCATCGGCCGCGATTTGCGCGAGCAGCGAGGCGAGCAGGTCCGCCCGGCCGTGAATATCGCCGATGGCGTAGACAAGCTCGCCCGGCGGCAGGGAGGGATGGTCCAAGGCGTGAAAACCATTTGCGTGAAATGCATCCTCGAGACGATTCTATCGCAGAGCCGCGCCCGATCTCCAAGCGCGTCGTTGGCTTCAGATATCGTGGCTATTGCCGAGGATGTCGCGGTAGAGCTTGGCGGGAAAGCCGAAGACCGTGGACACGCATTTCGCCCTGAGCCCAATGAACAGAACCATCTCGCCGTCGCGAAGCTGGTCGTCCTCGGTGATGACGTAAAGCTCGTCGGCGTTGAGCGGGGGTAGCCCCTCCAAGTCCCGGGCGCGCTCCTCAAAAGTCTCGAGATCGCCGCCGGCCAGATAGTCGAATTTGGCATGCACCTGATTGATGGCGGTGAGGATGGCGCTTTGGGGCTTGCAGATCACCGGCGCCGGCGCCGGGCCTTCGCCATTGTAATAGGTGGTGCCGTGCTCCTGCACGAGGGGCCCGAGCTTCTGCGAGAAGCCCTGGAAGCCGGCGATGCCGATCAGCGAGAGGGCAAGCGCGGCCCCTGCGGCGATCTTGAGCCAAGCGGGCATATCCCATCCTCTCGCCGAGAGATGCCGATCGGGCTGGCGCCGCAGGCAAGACGCTAGGGTGACGCGAAACCAGCGCCGGTCTGCTGGACGAGGTCATCCTCGGAGCCAAATATTGCGCCCCGTCAGAGCCTGCTGGCAACAGCAATCAGACCGAAGGGGATCTCCTCGGCCTCGACCGTTGCGGTGCAGGGACTCGATCTTGGAAAGATCGAGAATATCGCTAATCAGCTTTAGGAGGTCGGCACCCGCACCGTGAATAGTACGGGCGAACTCGACCTGCTTGCCATTGAGATTTCCGTCGGGATTGTCGGCGAGCTGCTGGCTTAGGATTAGGATGCTGTTGAGCGGCGTGCGCAGCTCGTGGGACATGTCGGCTAAAAATTCCGACTTGTATTTGGATGTAAGTGCGAGCTCGGTGGCCTGCTCTTCGAGCCCGCGCCTTGCTTGCTGGTCCAGCCCAGCGCCTATCCGACGCCTATGTAGGCAAGCGTTCAGCAACCGGCGGACGCCGCCCGGGTGGCGGCCTATGGCGCAACGCTGAGGAATTAATCGCTTGGCTCGAGCGACAGGCCGAGCTGAAGGCCGGAGATCGCCCTAGGTCGATGACAAATTGCATACGGCTAAATTCGGTAGCTTGAACCCAGGCAACCCCTGGGGGGTATGAGAGGTCGTCAAGTAACCCAACATGCTCTGCCAAGTCGATGAAGTATTCCAAACGGTTAAGCTCAGAGCCTCCAGTCCGGCTTTCGTGACATAGACAATTCCTACCAAACTGAGTCCAGTACATACGACGTGGGGGCCGTGGTGGTGGCGAACTTCCGGGTGCTCAGGCGCACGCTCGCTATTGGTGGTGTCAAAGATCACCATCGAGGCGTTAGTGGTAATTCGTACCAAACTGGGTCCGGTGCATATGGGGTGGGGGCCGCGGTGGTGGTGAAGTAACCCAAAATGCTCAGCCACGATCACCAAATTGAAACTGGGTTCCGACAACCCCAGGGGGGGGTATGGGGGTAGTGAAGTAACCCAAAATGCTTTGCCTGGTCGTAGCAGCTGTTAATGCCCTACTGGGCTCAGGTGCTTGGTATGGTCCCAAAGGCAGAATCGTTGAGTTGGGCCCCAATATTGATTTCCTGAAGCCGCCGTCGCAGCCATCGAAGGTCTGCCATCGAGGGTAAACCGGAAAGCATATGCGCGATTTGAGTTTTTCAGCTTGTGACCCAAAGCGGACTCGCCGGCCCCCCGCAGGACAGGGCTAAGCCGACCCGGCGACACTGCCCTAGTGTCAGTAGCTAGGGCCCGACGTGTGGCGCAGATTTGGAGTGCCCCGCCATGCATGGCGTAAATCGCAGGGCCTTATCTTCGGCCAGCGTTGTGGCGTGACGGAAAACATCGGTCCTGCAGACCGAGAGCGATGGTGCGAGCGGCAACATCAGCTGAACGAAGCGGTGGCCTGAATATCCCTTCTCTGGAAGCCGCCGCGTTTTAGCTCGACCTACTTACAATCCTGCATGTTGGCCATGGCCTTCTGGGCCTCGTCCCCCGTTTTGAAGGTGCCCATCACTTTGTACTTCAAGGAGTCTGGGTAGGTGGTCGTCATTTGGCATTTTCCGCTGGCGAGGTCGCGGGTGACATAGAACCCGGCCTGCTCGCCGGAAGGTGGCACCGGGGCGCCTGCCCCGGCCAATGCATAGCCGGCGCTGAGCAGCAGCGCCACGGCCGTGTAGGTTACAATCTTCATGCTCGTGCTCCTTAAGTTGTAGGCTTGAGAGGGTTAAATCTGCCAACGGGTCGAATGTCAGCCCGAAAAAGCAATGACGGCCTCCGCCTTCGCAGAGGCCGCCACCATGAGTAGAACTTATAAGACAGACGCTTGGATTAAGCGCGGTCCAACTCGGCCGGGAGGTAACTCGTCACTTCCATGCCAGCCTGTGACTCAGTAATCTCTGGTTTCAGCCACTTTTTCATTACGGTCTCCATCGGTTAATTCTGTGTCAAGATATGTCGAGATATGTAGAATATATGGGAATAATGCATGAGAACCGCAATGACGGCTCCATTAACACTTCCTGACTGCAACATTAAGAAATTCTGAACAGGAATATTTGGAAACGTCTACAGGCCCTCATTCACCTTCTAAGAGGCCTCTGCCAGCAGGCTTCGGCGGCGTGCAAGGCGATGGAATTGCTTTTCTTTGACTGATTTTGGAAATGCTTTCCTGGCGCCACCAGCAACGGACCTTTGGCGAAGGGCGGGCACCGGACCGCACGTCGGCTTCTGGCACTTCGGCGACATTCACGCGGCGCGGTTTAATGTCCGGTTCCGGGCCCCTTTCGGACATCGGCGCGTGGCTCGCTTATGTCGCCGACTGACCCAAAGCGGACATTTAGGTGTGTGCATCAGCGTGTTTCTAGTCAAGAGTGCCACGCCAAGCAAGAGGATCATCGCGACCCTGCTGCCGCCCTTACAGAGCCGCTCGCCATAGTTCCCCGTCACCGCAGGCCTTAATGAATTCGTCCGATGTGCCCTGGGCAAGGACGATGGGGAGGTCAGGCGGGAGTGTGCCCGGCGTATTCCTTCCAAGCAGCGAGCGCCACGGCTCTACATCAGCGGGGTCGTTCACGGAAAGGAAGCCTTGCTCGAGCGACTGCTCGGTGCGGCGGCGCACGACGAGGTCGTAGACGGACTCGACACACTCCCCGATCAACCTATCGATGGTCGGCATGGTTCCCGGTTCGACGACGCGGCTCGCCGGGATCAGCGAAGCTCGAGCGGTGCTCGCCGCGGTGCGGGTGGCGCGATCCATGCTAGAGACGGGCGCTGGAAAACCGCTTTATACCGGAACCGGCATTGGCAACCGGGGGTGAAGCTTTTTCACCGCCACGATGCCGGCCACGACAAGATCGCCAACGCGACGATCGTCGCGACGATGAAGGGTGGCCCCGATTGCGTTGGCGTCAGCGGCTGCAGGAACGGTAGCTTCTGGAAAGCCTGCACGACTCCGACGAAGACATTGAGATATAGGGCCAGTACCGCGCCAGCCACATAGATCCAGCGCCAAGCTCCAGCTAGGTGAAAGACGTAGAGCGCGAGGACCGCCAGGGCCAGCACCGCCAGGGACAGAAAGCCGACCCCCTGGGCGGGGGTAAAGCCCGCGCGAGGGAATAAGAACCCGGTCACGCTGGTCAAGATCGTGGTTGCGAGAAAGAGCGCCGTCCAGCCGCGCATTCTCTGCGAGCCAAACATGCCGTACAGGACGATGAGCCCCGAGGCGATGCCGATCAGGCTTAGGACGACATGCAGCACCGTAAAGGCATGTGTCGACATCCCCAGGATCATGACAGCCCTCCAGAAAAGGCCGGCAATGTTGATTGGCTACGCGAGACCATCGACCTTGAACAGATGGTTGGGAGGCGGCTTTGCGCGTGGTCTTGCTTGTTCACGCTTTCCCTGTCTTGATTTCGATCTTGCGCTGTGCACCCCCGGCTTCAGGACGCTTCGAGAAAGTTATCCTAAGCACACCGTTCTCAAAACGGGCCTCGACCTTGTCTTCATCCACCGTATCAGGAAGGCGAAGTGAACGCTGAAAGCTGCCGTAGCGGCGCTCCATCATGTGATCGTTCTCTTTATCCTCGTCGTACTCGATCTTCTTCTCTCCTTGGACTGTCAGGACGCCCTCTTGGAGAGTGAGCGAGACGTCCTTCTCCTCCATACCGGGAAGCTCAGCCTCGATGACGATCTCCTTGTCGGTTTCCTTCACATCCATATTGGCACGAGCATAGAGCCTCGGCCTAGCCCGCCGGTAAACAGGCTTGGAAAGGTTGGAAGTCCACCGCCAAGAAAATTGTCGAAAAGCCGGTCCATTTCCAAGCGCAGCGTGCCGAACGGGTCTGAATAGCGCGGTGTGACCTCTCCACTTTTGCCTGATCTCTCGATTTCCTTGGCCATTGCGTCACCTCCTAACACTGGGATCAAAGCGTAAGGCAAATAACTGTNCGGCTCAACGACGGCANTTGAGATGCACTGGGCTTGAAGCCAAGGTAAGGCTCATGTGCTCTGCCTCCTCCCTGTGTCGTTGGTCGAGCGACAAGTCACATGCCCATGGCCTTATGGGCCTTTTCCATGTGCTTCATGCATCCTGCTTTGTCGCCCTTCTTCATCGCGGCCTTTGACATGTCGAGTGACCAAATTGCACCGGTGCGATTGAGCATTGAGGCATATCAAGGGATCAAATCGCGTGGTCCGTAAATCGAGCAAAGGGAACCGCATCGGCTCCCGCCAAAGCATGTGCGCTGCGCCGGAGCGGATATCCCTGAGTGTGGCATCAATAACAAAAGGGGAACCAAATGGTTCGCAAACTCTCTCTCATTTGCGCGGTAACGGCTGCCACGTTGTTCCCAATACCAACGTTCGCGGTAGAGGGACAGGGGTCCGATCAGGGAAAGGGGCCCAGTCATGGACAGGGGCCCGATGGGCACGGTCATGGATATGCCCACGATCATGAATTTGGGCACGATCATGAATATGGGCACGGTCATGGACATGGGCACGGCGGGCACTGGTATCATGGTCGCTGGTGGGACTACGGCGTAGGCCCATGTTGGCAATGGACCCCCGTCGGCTGGATTTGGATTTGTGGTTACTGAGCACTGCGTCCATAAGGGGCTGGCATTGCCAGCCCCTTATACGTTTCGCAGTCTGAGAGACGCAGCCCCGACCCTGCGACATAGGGCTGGCGGCGCATGAAAATCATCACCGCCGTGACACGCGCTCGGCCGATGACCGCGACATGATTTGCGTCTATCGCGACGAGCCTGACGGCCACGCCTTGAAGGTTGGTTTCGGAGGCCCGGTCATGAACATGGGCCCGATCATGGACACAGCCGCTCCCAACGTTTCATTTCCTATGGATGCGTTTCATTTTTAGCCGCGCGCATACCAGCGTTGACTGAGTCCTTCTCGCACATGTAGGCCCCCTGCTTTGTGTTTCCGTAATTTTTGTTGCCGCTGAAGTGATAAATCTGAGAGCTAGTGTTTGCCCACACAACGATATCGCCGGGGCAATGCGCTTTGGCCCGTGCTTCCGTTGCGAATTGTCCAGCACCCGCCGGTTGGTTGGAAGCGGCAGGTGGAATTGGCTTGGACGGGGCCGCAGCCCCTCCGGAGGTTTTGGGTGAGGCAGGTGCTTCACTAGGCGCTGTCGCGGTCGCAGCGCCACCTTTGCATTTGGCTACGTAATCCCTTTCACTTATCCCAGCCGCTTGGTTTGCGGCTTTGTTTGCTCTCCATTCCTCTATGCACGCTTTGACGGTTTTAGCTTGCGGCTTCGATGGGACCACAGCCCCTCCGGAGGTTTTGGGTGAGACAGGTGCTTCACTAGGCGCTGTCGCGGTCGCAGCGCCACCTTTGCATTTGGCTACGTAATCCCTTTCACTTATCCCAGCCGCTTGGTTTGCGGCTTTGTTTGCTCTCCATTCCTCTATGCACGCTTTGACGGTTTTCTGTTGCGCAAGAGTTGAAGCCGAAAGCGAGATAGCCCCCAAAACCGCGCAACAAATCAACGTTACGAATCTTGCTCGCATTTTCGAACTCCCCAAAACTGTCCAACGGTATACGTTCAGCAGGTAACGCCGCGATCAGAGTGCCGCGATAGCAGCTATCCCCCGACTATACCTTGGTCGGCCAGAAGTGAAAAATCCGATTTCATCCGACCTATTCTCGGCGAGCCGTCTGAAGCTTCAAAGCGCTAGGTTTGCTGAGGCGCTGCTCCGTTGTCTGCCAAGATGCGATAAACAGACGCTCGGCTGACGGCGAGCCTTCGTCCAATCTCCAGTGGTTTCACGCCCTGATTCGTTAGAGCAATAATTTCCCTCGCCTTGTTGCGAGCAGTGGGGGCGCGACCCTTGTATCTGCCGAGCTTCTTTGCCCTGGCGATGCCTTCCCTTTGCCTCTCCAGCATAATCTCTCGCTCCCATTGACCAATGGACGCGACGACGTTGAAGGAGTAGGCCATGCGCCGAAGCCTCGGAAGCAAGGAGCCGACCATGCGCCAAAGCCTTGGAAGCAACCTCACCAGTCTGGTTGTCGTGGCGCTGTTAGCCATTGCGTCACTCAAACCAGCCGACGCCAGCGTCCAGTGCCAAGGCAATTTCCAGATCACCAAATACGGCCCGATTGACACGCCCTACTGCGAGGAAGAACAGATCGCCATCGTGGCCCAGAGCTACGGATGGCATGTGTCTGCTTCTGAGGTTCACAATGATCCCCTGAAGAAGGTCTATGTCTGCCAAGTCCTTGGCAGTGATGCACGGTTGAAGGGCTCTTGTCCGGTCAGAGCCAAGCGGTC